>Ga0256407_10006600_pt1 | contig 17837 bp, 12 predicted proteins | sample RumenRJG_04DNA_FD_193489 | JGI IMG/M metagenome (GOLD analysis project Ga0256407, IMG submission 193489) | Bovine rumen microbial communities from Lethbridge, Alberta, Canada - RJG_04 | ecosystem: Host-associated > Mammals > Digestive system > Stomach > Rumen | place: Canada: Alberta...
AAAATTATCAAAAAATAATATATTCCTTTTATTATTTTTCAAAAAAAATAATAAAAAAAAATAAAATAAATTTTTAAAAAAAATTGGTTATTTAAAAAAAGTCTATATAAAAATATTATAAAAATAAATAAAAATCTTTTCTTAAAACCTATTCATAATTATGACTCCAGAAATAAACAAATACATCAAAAAAGCAGGATATAAAACTAAACCTCTCTGTTGTTCATTAGCATAATTTTTAAGAAATCCAACCATAGAATATGTACTCCAAGAACAACCAAATCCAACAATAATAATTCTAATAATTTCATAAAATCTTTCAAAAGACAAAATAAAAGCAGAAATATTTAAAGGGAATAAGCAATAACCAAGTAAGCAATAAATTTGAAAAAAACTAATAGATAATCCTAATAAATTAGTATTTAAATAAACTAAAAAACTTCCTCCCCAAAAAAGTATAAAAATTAATATTAAAATATCTGATTTTTCATTTGATCTAAATGCTAAAGTAAAAGATAATAAAATAGTAAAAATTAAAGGACCCCATAAATCCCATTGTCTAACATGTTTATTTCTATCATTTTCATTTACAAATGGGTTAATTACATATTTTAATTTAGTCCATATTAAATATAAATCTCTTTTAATTGTATCTGAGACTGGTTCATTTATTGTATTTTTATCAATGCTATTTAATGCATTTTTATATTGCTCTGATGAACTTATTGATGTTAATTTTATATCTTTTTTTTCTTTTAATGGATTTGTTATTTCAATTGAACAATTTTTATTTTCTTCTTTTATTTCTTTTTCTTCTTCATCTTTGTCTAATATGTTTGGTTGGTTTAATAAATTGTCTAATGTATTTATTTTTTCCCTTTCTTGATAAGAGTTTTCATTTTCTGAATTATTAGTATTTAAAGATATTGTTTCTGACATATTTGAATATAATTATTTTTTATTTTTTTCCTTTATTTGTTTTATTTTTTTTAGAAAAATAAAAAATTAATTTTATTATAATGCTTTTAATTTATTTGTTTGAAAATGGATTCTCAATTAGTAAATAATAGATTAACTGCAAGTAATAAAAGTAAAACAATAAATCCAGCTTTAAAATTTTCTTCAAATCAACAAAATAAAAATGTTAATAAAAAAGAAAAAAAAGAAGATAAAAAAATAGAAATAAAAAAAGAAGAAGTAAAAAAAAATGAAAAAAAAATAGAAGAACCAAATATAAATATAAATTCAATAACAAATAATAATAATAGTCATAATATATATGTAATAAATAATTATTTTGAAGATAGTAAAAAAAGTAAAAGAAATTCAGTAGAAAATTTCCCAGTTGGTTTATGGAAAGATGGAAAAAGATATGATAGAAGTGGAATAGAAATTAAAAAAGGTGGAAAACAAAAATTAAGTTTTATGGATAAAATTGGAAAAGGAAAATTAGTTGATACAATTGCAATTGAATCTTTTAAAGAATATAATTTAATTGAAGAAGTTAGTGATGATAAAAAACATAGTTGTTGTTATGTTTATTAATAATATTGTATTACATTATGTTTTTTTATAAATGTATTTATTATTATTGTTCAAATAAAAAATGAGAATTTTTTTTTTTTGGTTTTTCAAAATGCTTATATCAAATAACATTTTATTTGAAATGAAAGTTTTTATTTATCTTTAATATATAATGTAATTAATATTCGTTTAAAATACTTTTATTTGATATTATTTGAGTATAAAAAAAATTTTTTGAATAAAGTATATTATTTTTTTTAAAATATTATTTTTAATTATGAAAATATAATAAAAGAAATGTTTAATAAAAATTATTTAACATCAATATCATTACATAAAGGTAGAACAATTAATAAATCTACATCTTCATCAAATTTATGTTCATCTTTTGATAAACAAAAAGAAAAAATATTTTTTAATTCATTTAAAAAAGTGTCAAAAATATTATCATTATCAACATCAGATAGTAGTCATAATGTATCAAAAATGAAATTATATTTTGATTTTAAAAAAAGATTAAGGAAACCTATTAAAAATTCATCTTTATTAAAATATTATAATTATAATCCAATTAAAAAATTTTATTTGACTGAATATTATAAAAATAATTTAAAGAATAATAATAATTTAAATAGTTATTCAAAAGTTAAACATTCATCAATTAGTTTTGATTCAATTGAAAAAAAGAATTATGATATTGATGAAGATTATATTAATAAAATTAAAAGTTCAAAATTAAATTTCCATTTAATGAGTTTAATTGGGAATGAAAAATTAAGATTTGGTTTGAAAAATAATTGTATTGAAATTAATAAAATTAAATCCTTTGAAAAAGAAAAAATGACTAGATTAAAAAATTTAATCAATAGGATAAAAGAACAAAATTATTTATTAGATTGTAATATTTCAACAATTAAATTTAATATACAAAGAATATTAGAAATATGTGAAGAAAATGATTTATATTTAAAATTTTTATCAAAATATTATGAAGAACAATTAAAAATATGTAATAAATTATTTGAATATAGGAAAAAAGAATATAATGAAGTTAAAAAATTGGAATTTTTATTTATTAAAATAAATAATAAATTTCATCAATTAAAAGATATGAGGGATTTTTTAATTTAAGTAAAAGAAAAAACAATTAATTTACCATCTTTTTTCTCATTGTTGGAAAAAGGAATTGATACTTTTGAAAATGTTGATAAAAATGAGGTAGAAAGATATAAAAAATATTTAAATGTTAATATTCCTATTTTTGAAAATATTGATGAATTTGAAACTATTTTTTCTTTTTCTGGAAATAATACTTTAAATTTAATATATGGAAATGAAAAAGTACAAAATGAACTAGAAACATTAAAAAGTGAATTAAATGAATTAAATAATAAAAATAATATTCAAAAAGAAAAAAATATTAATTTGTTAATTGAAAAAAAAGAAATTTTAATTCAGAAAAATAAAGATTTACAAAAAATATTAAGTGAATTAAAGAAAAAAAAAGAAAATAATGTTATTAAATTGAATGAGTATAAATCTTCTTATAAAAATGAAAATGATATTAATTTTAATAAAAGACAAATCACAATTATGAAATATAATTCCATTATCAAAAAATATTCAATGTCATATTCTTTTATGTTAGAAAAACTAATTCATCAAATAAATTATTTTTATAAAAATAAAATCATTACAAAAGATATAATTAATACTGCAATTACTTATGAATTTATAAGTTTTAATGATATTTTATATTGTAAAATAAAAACGATGACACAAGAAAAAATTTATCATTATATTTTAATTTGTTTACAGTTATATGAAAAGATTTTGATAATGAATATAAAAAAATATCATTATTATTTAAATAATGAATCATCAAAAAATGAAATGACACAATTAATTAAAAAAAGAAAAAATGAAGTAAATGATGAAAATATAAAAGAAAAAAAAGAATTGATTAAAAACAAATTTCAAATTAAAATTAAAAATTTAGAAGATAAATTAAATAAACATTATTTAAAGCAATTTTCAAAAGAAAAATCTACTGATTTTAGTTATTTTATAAAGAAAAAAAATAAAAAACAAAAATCAACAAATGATATTAAAAAAAAAGAAGATAATATTTTTGATTTTTTGGAAAATTAAAATTTAAAAATAATTATAACAAATGAATTATAATTGAATTATTTCAGTTAAAAAATAATTATTTAAAATATTAAAAAATTTATATGAATAAATAATAATTAATATTAAGTATTATATAATATAATGCATTATTTTTAAATAAGTTTATTTATTAAATTTTTATTCATTTAATCTATAATATTGAATAAAATAGAAAACAAAATGTGCTATTAAACTAAAAATAAAAGAATAAACAACAAAAGTAAAAGCTTTATTACCATTATATTTTAAAATATAAATAGTTGAGAAAAAAATTAATACATACATAGAAATATATGAAAATTTAGTTTGTGAATATAAACACATTAAAAAAATTTGTTTAATAGATAAAATTTTATGAATATTAAAAAGATTACTAATATCTCTAATATTAAAATCACTAAAATATTGAAAAGCCATTGAAATATCTTCATAATAATCAATATCTGAAATATGCATAAAAAAATTTTCTGCATTTATAGAATTATCAAAAGATTTAAATAAAAATTTTTCATTATTTTGATCTATAATTAAATATTTTTTTCCTTTTTTATTAAATTGATTTTCAGTTGAATTTAAATATGTATTATAAAAATTAAATAAATTTTCATTATCATTTAAATTTACATAACCATAATTTATTGTTATTGTAGTATCATCAATAGTTTTTTTTTGTATATTTTTTTTAAAATTATTAATTATTCCTTTATAAAAAGCAATATTAATATCATTAGAAACATTTTCATCTTTATCATTTAATTCAATAATACAAATATCAATATTATTTTTATCTTCATTAATATCTTTTCCATGATTATTTTTATTATCATTTTCATTTAATTGATTTTCAATTAATTCAATTTTACTTGTACAATGTTTTATATAATTATTTTTATAAATTTTTGGTATTGTAATTCTTTTTCCAATTTCAAAAGCAATTTGTAATTTTTGAGTCATATCATCTTTTAATCCAATTTGAATAGGAAGTGGCATAATTTCTTTTATTAAAGTTTTATTATCTTCTTTACTAATATCATTAAATGATATAAATATTTTTTCATTATTTTTAGCTTTGAAAATATCTAAAGCATCATTATAAAATTCTAATTCATTTTGATAAACTTGACAATTTTCATATTTTTTTTGAAAATCTTTAGCAACTAAATCAATGACATTTTTAGAAGAAAAAATAAAAAATTTCAAATCTAAATCTTTCTTAATATCAATATCATTTTTTTTAATTAACTTTCCTTTCAAATTATATAAATTTCTCAATTTATTTTTATCAACTAAACTAATTTTACTTTTATAAACATCTTCAATAAATCTCATAAAATCAATAACATTAATTCTATCAATATTTTGATAAATTTCATCATCAATTCCAGTTAAATGAGTAAAAATAGAAGGAGGATACTTAAAAGAAAAAGGTAAATAAGTTCTTAATTCATCTTCTTTAATAATATCAATAATACCAAATTTAATAATAGATTTAAATCTATTTGAAATCTCATCAAAAATACTAACAACATCACTAGGTCTATTTTCAAATACTAAAATAATCCAAAAATCATCAGATAATTCAACTAATTTATGATAATTTTTACTTGTTAAAATTATTGGATGAGATGTAAATAAAGAATTTTTTAAAGAGGAATTTTCATTATTTTTAATTAAGGTTTCATGTGCTTTTGTTATTTGTAAAAATTTCTCTTTACAATTTATACAATTTGGATGTTTATCAGGATGCCAAATTTTTGATAATTTTTTATAAGCTTTTCTTATATCATTTATACTTGCTCCTGGTTCTAATCCAAGAATTGAATAATAGTCTTCATCTTCGTTATTTTGATATCTTGAATCCATTTTTAATTCATATCTATATTGGAAAAATATCATTATTATTATAAATGTTATTATTCCTATTATCATTATGTTTTTTTTTATGTTTGTTTTTAATTCGTATATTTGCTCTTCTGTAGGTGATATGTAGGAATAAAATGAATCTTTTTTTTCTTTTTTTTCTTTAGGTTGCTTTTTACTTTTTTGGGATTTGCTTTTCATCAAAGAAATAATTAAATGTTATTTTTTTTAAATAATTAAATTAATTAAAAAAAAATAAATTTTTAATATTTCATATAATGAATATTATTTAAAAAACTATTCATAAATATAATTTAATGTATAATTAGTTAGAAAAAAATATTAATTTTTCTTTTTTTTATAATTGATATTAATAATATTTTTATTCTTTTTTTATCAATTAAAAAAAAAATGAATAAATACATTATTCAAAATTGAGGAAAAATAAAAAAATATAGTTCATTTAATAAAAAAAATAATTTAATTATTTTTTTTCTTTTATACAATAACAAAATCCAATAATATAGAAAAAAAATATGATTATCAAGTAAAAAATAAGGAAAGCAACAAAACAGACATAATTTTTAAAATAATAATAATAGTTGAGTAGGAAAGTCATATTTATCAAATTATGTAATAATAAAAAATTTTATACTGAACAGAGACCAATAATTGATATTGAATTTTTTACTTTTCAAATGAAAATAAGTAATAAAAATTATAAAATTACAAACTTGGGATAATTTTGGTCAAGAAATATTATAAAAGTTTAATAAAAAATTTATATACAAATTCTTCATTTATTGAAGTTTTAATGATTTAAATTTATCTTTTAAAGAATGTAAAAATTATTTTAATCTTAAAATTAAAATATTTTTAATAAGAAATATAAATTATTTGAAATTAGAAAGAAAAAATAACTTTAATAAAAGTTTTGGTTTCTGTAAAAGTTTGAATTTTAATTAATTTTCTGAATTAAGTAAAAAAGAAGGATTTAATGAAAAAAATATTTTTTTTAAAAATAGTTTATTTTTGTATGATGATTATATTTCCAATTATTTTTTTTAGATAGAAATGATAATACTAAATTAATTCTTTTATTCATATAGATTCAAAGAATAATTATAATTTTAATTGTTGTTAATTTTTTTTAGTTAAAGTATAAATATAATAAATAATATAATTAATAATTTTTAGAACATTAAATTAAATATAAAAATTAATATGACTAATACTCTTGAAAAAATTAGTAATTCATCAAAAGATTTTTTTATTGATGGAGGATTTAAGGAATATAATAATAATCATAATATGATAAATCCAATTAATTTAGAATTAAATAAATTTGTTCAATCAAGGAGTATTAGTAATAATATAAAATCAAAATTTATGAATTTTTATAAAGATTTTTTTACAAAAGAACCTTTTGTAATGTATAGACGTGATAATAGTGAATTGAAAAATAGTTTAAATTCAATTTTATTCCGTCAAAAAAAAGATAAAAAAGAATCTAACAATAATATTCAAAATAAACAAACTCAGAAAAATAAAACAATTACATCGAAAAAAAAATTAATAACAAATTATTTAAAAAATTTAAAATATCATAAAGAAGAATTAAATGTTAATCCAAGTTTTAATATTCATAAAAATTTTTTTCCTGGACAATATAATAAAAGAACTAATTCTTTTAGAATGATGACAAATAAAGTTTTTGGAAATGGAAATACTTTTTTATCAAGAAATGATATTAATTCATTACATTTACTTAAAACTAATTGGAATTATAATAGTAATGATATTAATTTAACTCAACAAAATTCATCAAAAAATATTGATAAAATTAAATTAAGATTAGGTTTATCATCTTTTTAGTATTTAAAATAATATATATTTAAATTTATTTTTTTTTTTGAATAAACATTTCATTAATCTTATAAATTTTCAATTTTAAATATTTTATTATACAATTTTATTTTATTAAAAAAATTAATTAAAATCAAATTCTTTTTTAAAATAATTTTTTTTATAATGTTCGGCAGAGCGTAATTTTCTATTATTATTTAAGTTTTTAATATCATTTTGTTGTTCTATTTTTTCATTTATTTCTTTTCTTTCTCTTAATCTACCAGCAAGTGCTTTTCCTAAAAATTTAATTCTTTCTTTTTCTAAATCATTTTTATGTTTTTTATTTTTTAATATTTCTATTTTTTTATTTAAATCTTTAATAACTCCTTTAAGATATTCTTCTTTAATTTCATTTTCTTTATTTTTTAAATCAATTTCAATTTCATTTGATTTATTATTTCTTATTTTAATATCATCACCTTTAATTTCATTTTCTCTTTCATTATCAATATCAATTAAATAATTATATCTTTTTTCTAAATTGTTAAAATTAAATAATAATTCATCATAATCATCAATATAATTTTTTTCATCTTGTTCAAATTTATTATTTTTATTTTCTAATTTTATTTTTAAATCAGAAATAGTTGAATTTAATTCATTAATAAGTTCTGATTGATTATTTACATCTTTTGTTATTTGACTTAATTGAAGATTTAATTTTTTTTGTTCTTCTTTTTTATTTTGTAACAATTCTTCACTTGATTTAATTAATATTTCTTTATCATCTATGATTGTTTGTATATCTTTTTCATAATTTTCACACATTAATATAAATTCTTTTAATTCAATTTTTTTATCTGATTCAAATTTTGAAATTTCTTTTAAATTTTTTTCATAATATTTTACTATTTTATCTGCATATTTTTGATAATTTATAAAGTTTTTATTATTATTTTTTTCATATTCTAAATCTTTTTCAAGAGAAAGAATAAGAGAATCTTTATTTATTTTCTCTCTTGTATATTTTAACAAATCAATTTTATCATTTTCATTTCTTTTTTTAATCTCATTTATATGTTTTAAATCATTATTATTAGTTTTATTATTATTAAAATTTAAATTTTGTGAATTAGATAAATTAGTATCAATAGATGTTTTCATATTTGAAAAAGTTAATTTATTATTAAAAGGGTTATTCATTTTTAATTTTTAATTTAATTATATTTATTATATTTATTAAATTTAATTTAAAGGAAATAATTGACTAGTTAAAAAATTTAAAAAAAAAGTTCTATAATTCTGAAATAAAAATTCACTAGAAGCAAAATAATTTTTCGGAGCAATACCATTTTCTCTTTTTTTCCATTGAATTTCAAATAAAAATTCATTTTTTACATTTTTAACTGTAACAATTTTTAAGGGACTATCATCATTAATATTAAATTTTTCTGAAGGAAAAATTCTTTGATTATTTTTATCTAATTCATCAATTATTTCATCACAATTTATTAAATTATCTTTTATTTCATATGTGAATTTTTCATCCATCCATTCTATTAAATATTTTGTTTTGTTACCTATTCTTTTTTTTCCCAAAAATGATTTTATTTCTATTGGATTTTCATTTATATTATTATCTTCCATTTTACTATTTTATTTTTAAATTTATTAATATAGTATTTAGATAAATTTTTAGATAATTTTAATTGAAATTACAATATTAATATTAAATTAAATTTTTTTATTTTTATTTTATTTTTTCCATAATTATTCATTTTAAATGTTTTAAATAAATAATTATTTTTTTATATTTTCAAATATTTAAATGTTAAAATTAGTTAAATCATCATATGTGAGATTATTAATTTTTGACTATATAACAACAAAAAGAATACTTCAAATTATAAAACATTCTAAAGAATTTTTAAAAATTTTTGAATATACTAAAAGTCACTATAAACTATATAAATTATTTATTAATGAAATAGATCTTGAAAATGATATAAATATAACAAGTTATTTTAATCATTATACAATAAAATTTCCAGAAATAGAAAAAGTAAACTTAAAAGAATTTTTCTTTAGATGTATAAGAGATTTAGAAAAAATACCAATATTTCCAAGAAAGGAAATATCAATAGAATGTTTAAATTACTTATATGATAATTATTTTGGAAAAATTATAATTTGTTTAGCAAATCCATTTAAAGAAGTTCCTTTAATAAAAAATAATATAAATGAAATAAGATTTTTATTTGAAAGAATAGATACTGAAACTAAAAATGATTATTTGCCATATATTAAAACAACTTTATTTGATAAAATAGAAAATAAAGAAAGTGTAGAAAAAATAAAATTATTTGAAAATTTAAATCTCGATAAAGAAGATAATGAAGATTTATATTATGAATTAATGAAAGTTTATCCTAATGCAACATATAATATAGAAAGTGAATTTGCACCTGATATTTATTATTATTCTCAAATTGGAAAATATAATAATTTTAAATTAAATATTCCTATTCTTGTTGATGATGAAATTGAAACTTTAAATAAAATTTTAATTGGTAAAAATGATTTAATTGATTTAACATTAAATTTAAAAAAAAATTCAATTGAATATATAAGTGAATATCTTAAAAATAATATTGTAAAATATTTTTGTTTAATTAACTTTCTTTATGAAGAAAATAAATTTTATTTAGAAAATTTAAAATATATAGAAAAATTATGGATAATTCAAAGAATTTATAAAGCAAATAAATTTTCATTTAATATTTCTCCTAAATTAAATACTTTAAAAGTTTTTTCTTGTGAAAAAGTATTCATGAGTGAAAAATCATTTTGTATTATAATAAATAATAATCCTTTATTAGAAACTGTAAAATATGATAAAAATTATTCTGATGTTGAAAGATTTACTATTGAAGCTGCGAAGTCATTAAGTAATTTAAAATTTTTAAAAAATTTAACTACTGATAATTTTGATAAAAATGAATCAGAAAGTAAATTTTATTTAAATTTAAAAAGTAAATCAATTAGGAATTTAGATATATTTAATGAAGGATTTGTTAATTTTCAAATTTTAGATATTAATATTCCCAATCTGGAATATTTAGTTTTAGAAAATATAGATTTGGTAGATTATGAAAGTAATAAAGTTACTTTTTCAAATTTAACTGGTGTTGAAATGAGGAGAATAAAAGATAAAAATTTTTTTAAAGAATTAGTTAGAATTAATAATCTTGAAGAATTAAGTTATTCATCAATTGAAAAGGATAATTATATAGAATTAACAAATATAATTTCCCAATTAAAAAAATTAGAAAATTTAACTATAATTCCAAATTTTTTTTCTCAAATTGGAGAAAATCTAATTATTGATTTTATAAATAAAATAATTGATTTTCCTTTATTAGAAGATTTATGTATAGGAATACCAGTTTTAACTGAAAAAATAATAGATTGTGTTTATAATAATGTAATTAAAATAAATAAACTTTATTCATTAAGAATAATAGTTTCAAAATATTCATTAACAATGAGAGAATTATTAATGGAAAAAATATTATCAATAAAAAATATTATTTCTCAATTTGAGTTTATTTAAATAATAATAAAAATATAAAAATATTGACTAATTTTAAAAGAACTATATATATACCTATATAGTTAAAATTTTTCAAACTAATCTTCATAAAAATTCAATTTCTTTTTTTATATTATGAATGAAGTAGAGTTTTATATTTTTTAATTAAACAAATTTGGATATTGCATACTTAATTTAGTTAATAATTTTTCACCAAAATGAACATTTTTTAATTTATCAGAAATTGAATTAATATAATTTAAAATATAAAATTTTGTGTCTTTATCTGAAATAGTTATAACTTTTTGAATAATATAATTACCATGTTCATCTAAAATTAAATCATTTAAATTTTCTTTTTTCAAAAAAATATTAATTAAATTCTTCTTAACAACACCATTACAATGTTCAAAAGTTTTTTCAACAACATTAGAAGAATATTTATGTTTAGAATAATAAATAATATTATTTGTCATTTTTTCAACAATCCTATTTCCATATTCCATATTATTCATTAATAAAATATTTTGAATAACATAATTTCCAAATTGATCAGTTATCAAAATTAAACAATTTAAAATAAGATTATCAATTAATTTAATTTTAAATTCCTTATCTAAAATTTCTAAATATTTCTGAATAACACAACAACCATGTCTATGAGTAGCTAAAATAGAACAATTTTCAATAATAATACCATTAATAAAATTATTATATTCAGGATACATTTCTGCAAATTTTTGAACAATATGTGTACCATTTAAATCTTTTAATAATGGAATTATAAATGGTGTTATAATATTTAAATAATAATCTTTTAATGATTTATTTGATAATTTTTCTATTAAAGCTTGAAGTACTCTTGTCCCATGTGAATTACATCCTATTTCATAAATATTTGGTGATAATATATTTATTATTTCTTTTATTTGATCTTGTGACATTGGTTTAAACATTTTTTGAAGTAAATAATTTCCAAAAGGATCATTTATTAATTTTAATATATTTTGTAATAATGGATAATAAAAATAATGTATAACTTCTTTTGGGTTTTCATCTAATAATTTTTGAAGGTATCTACATGCTCCTTGGTCTTTTCCTAATTCGAAAAAGTTATTTGATAAAGTTGATAATGGTATATTTATATATTCTGATGGGTCTAGTCTTTTTGATTTTTTTGATTTTTTATTTTTTGAAAAGAGTTCTTTTGGGTATTTGTTTAATTTATTATTAATTTTTATGTTTTCATTGTTTTCAAATAGGCTTGAAAATTTGTTTTTTTCTATTTTTTCATAATTAGTTCTTTTTACATATGGATTTATTTGGTTTTCATTTGATGGATAATTATTATAATTTATATAATAGTTTTGTTGGATTACATTATTTTGATAATATGTTGGAACATTATTATATTGAGTTATATTCATATTTGGATAATTTATTTGATTATAATTATTCTTATTAATATTTTTATTCAAATATTTATTATTATTCATATCTTTATTCAAATTATTATTATTATTTATATCTTCATACAAATTATTATTCATATCTTTATTCAAATTATTTTTATTATTTATATCTTTATTCAAATTATTATTATTATTCATATCTTTATTCAAATTATTATTATTATTCATATCTTTATTCAAATTATTATTATTATTCATATCTTTATTCAAATTATTTTTATTATTTATATCTTTATTCAAATTATTATTATTATTCATATCTTTATTCAAATTATTATTATTATTCATATCTTTATTCAAATTATTATTATTATTCATATCTTCATACAAATTATTATTATTATTCATATCTTTATTCAAATTATTATTATTATTCATATCTTTATTCAAATTATTATTATTATTCATATCTTTATTCAAATTATTATTATTATTCATATCTTTATTATAATCAATAAAATTTGTTATAACTTCATTATTATTCATATTCTGATCTTGAATATCAATATTTTCATAATTAACTTCTTTTTTATCCTTATCTTCAATAGCTTTTTTAATTGCAGAAGCAATAGGCATATGAAAACCTTTTCTTAAATTATTATTACTAGAAATATTTTCACTTTTTAAATGTCTTAAATTCTTTTCATTTTCTTCATTAGACCCGACTTCATCACATTCATCATCACTATTAAAAGTAAGCATTAAAAAATCTTTTCCATTATTATTTTTATCATCATTTTCTTCTTCAATTTCCTTTTCATTTTCTTCAGAATAATCAATAATAAAATTATCTAAATTATTATCCATTTTTTCCATTAAACTTTTCCTAAGAGCACCATTTAATAAATATTGAGTATTATTTGTATTAGAAATAGGGGTATTTCCATTATTTATTCCTATAAAAGAATTATTTGAATTATTATTATTATTTTGATTAAAAATATTTGATGGAGAATAATTAAAAGTTTGAAATGATGTATTACTAAAATTTGATCCTCTTTTTAAAATATTAAAATTTTGTTCATAAAAATTATTTTCCATATTTGGTGAATTAAATTTTTCAAATTCTCTTGTGTAATATTGAACTATTGGACTATTTGAATGTTGGAAATTAAATTGTTGATTATTATTAGATGAGTTTTGACCTTTACATATTAAATCTTTTGAAGGGAAAAATTTGTTGTTTATTTCATTATTTTTTAAAATTGTTGGTTCCCAACTATTTCTTAAATATAATTTTGGATTTTCTAATATTGATTGTTTTTTGTTTTCATTTTGAGAATTTATTTTTATTTCTTGACTTCTTCTTTCAAATGATATTTTATTTGAAAAATTATTTAATGTTAAATTCTTTTCTACAGTATCATTGGGTTCCATTTTATAATTTTTATTAATGTTTTTGATAATAAATTCTTAAAAAAAATATAATATAAAATAGCATAAATTATTTATTAAAAAATTATAATTATAATAATAATATTTAATATTAAAAAAAATATATTAATTTTGAGAATATACATCATGAATCATTTTATCAATTTCAAAAATATGAACATTATTATTTTTATCAATAGCAGTATTATATTTTCTTTTTAAATTATCTTCATATGAAGTAGTATTTGTATTAAATTCATATATTTTATTTTTTTCAATATCTTTAAATTGTCTATCAACTTCTTCAATATAATTATTATTTAAATCTTGACTAATGATTAATTGAATAAATTTATCAATTGGTTTTTCTAATTCTTTATTATATCCTCCAAAAAATATTATTTTTTCTTCATTATAATTAATTGTAATAAAATTTATTATTTTTAATGATAAATTTTGTGAATTTTCATATAATAAATAAGTCCAATTTTTATCTTCTTCAAGAAGATCTAAAAATTCAATTGTATTTAAATATTGTTTTTTTGGATTATTAAAACCAAAAAAAGCAAATAAATATTTATCTTGAAAAATACAAGAACTAAAATTACTTCTTTCATTTATCATTTCTGGAATTTCTTTCCATTCATTTTTTGATGGAGAATACATTTCAACTTTTTTATTAAATTCTCCACTTAAACAAATTAATGTATTATGATAATTAATTAAAGAACCTTTACTATGATTATTATTTAAAGAACATAATTTTTCTATTGATTTTTTTTGAGGATTAAATAAATAAAACATATCACAATTTTCTCCTGTTATTATATAAAAATTTGAATCATTAATAAAAAAAATATTTCCTTCATTTTCATATTTATAATTTGATGAAAAGTTATTAAAATCAGCATATTTAATTAATTGAAATTCTTTATTTAATAAATCAAAACATAAAATACATTTATTTTTATTTGTTTTAGGAATAGAGTATATTAAATTATTATTTAATGAAAAATTTGAAAAGTTTGTTTTTTTTGGTATTATTGTTAAATTATTTTCAATATTTAATTTTGTCATTAATTTTGACATTGAATAAGATGAAGATAAAACTTTTTTACTTGTATTTGATGTTTGTGTTATTTTCTTTAAATAATAATCTTGATATGGATATGCTTTTAAAGAAAAAGAATTTAAATTTTCTTTAATTAAAATATTTTTATTATCATTTTCTTCATTTAAATTTTGATTTTTTTCTAATTTTTCTATTAATGAATTTATATGAACTTTTGATTTACCTAATGATATTTTTAATTGTTCTATTTCTTCTTTTTGAATTTTAATTGTTATGTCTTTTAATTCTAATTCTTTTTTATTTGATAAATTTATATTTGAAATCTTTTCTAATTCAATTGTTAAATTTTCCATTCTTTGTTTTAAACTTTCAATTATTAAATCTTTTTTATTATTCCCATTTAAATTAATTGAGAAAGAATATTTTTTGAAATTTTGTTTATTTAAAAAATTATCTAATTTTTTATTTTGTGTAACTATATATGGATTATTTGAATTTGTATTGTTCTTTGAACTACTTTTTTTATTTAATTTATTAGAAAATGAATTATCTAAATTATCATTTTTATATTTATCATTAATTAAATTTCTTGAAATTTTCTTTTCTGAATCTGAATCATTTTTATTTGGATTATCATTTATATATTTTTTTAAATGATCAATTTTTTTTCTGAAACTATCTATATTTTTAAAATTAATAGGGTTATTTTTTTTATTATTTAATTGTTTATTGTTTATTTTTTCTTGGATTGTTATTTTTTGATTAATTTTATCAAAATCATTTCCATTTGTAATTCTTTTTGTTTGTTCCTTTAAAAAATTTAAAAAATTTTTATTATCAAAATTGTTATTTTTATTATTATTATTACTATTATTATTTGAATTAGTATTAGTATTAGTATTAATATTATTATTGTTATTGCTATAATAAGAATTAATTTTTAAATTATCATTTGAAATATATTGGGTATTATCATAAATATTTGTTGAACTTCTAGTATTTCTTAAAGATTTTCTTTCAATTTTATCTCTTTCTGTGACATTTATTTTTTTATTAAATACATAATCATCAATTTTTCTATAAGTAATAAAATCTTTAACATTTTTTTCTCTTCTTTCAGAATTATAATAATTATCATTTTTAATAATTGGTTCATTATTAAATTTAAATTGATTATTTTTTAAATTATCATCATCATTTTCCTCATTTATTTCCTTTTTATCATTATTTGCCTTATTCCTATTATCATATTTAACATAATTTTTTGCCATATAATAATATTTATCTGTATAAGAATTATTTGAAGAAGTTCTAATAGATGAATTTAAAGAATTTTTTTTATCTTTAACATATTTTTTTTGATCAATTAATCTCATTTTTAAAGCCATTAATTCATTATTAAAATTTTCCAAATCATTTGATATTTTTTGATTATTATTTCTTTTAAAAAATAAGTTATCTGAACTTTTTGAATTTTTCATTTCTTTATATTGTTCAATATTTATATTATTATTACTATTTGAATTATAATTATTACAATCTATATTTTGGATTTGTGAATTTGTTTTTGGAGTAATAATATCTAAATTATTTATTTGAACATCTGATGATAAAATTTGGTTTTTATGACAATCACATTGACAATGACAACAATGACATATAGTAAAACATTCACAACAAGAACAATGACAATAATATTCTTTTGGACTATTTGGAATAATTTTACTTATATTATTAAAATCATTAATATTATTATAATATGATGGAGGAAAATTCATTTTTTTTAAATTATTTAATTTTTTATTATTTTTAAATTTAAGAAATAATTGATAAATTAAATAATAAAATATTATTTTTTATAATATTTCTTCATCTTTTTTATAATCATAAAACATAGAATTTTTTAATAATTTTGATTCTGTAAATTGTAATTTTGGTTTTTTATTAAAATTTTCTTCATTTAAAGAAATATAAATTTTTCCATTCTTTAAATTATAATCAGTATCACATAATAAATGATTTTTACTTCCACAAATAACACAAAAATCAAAATTATCTGAATACTTTTGATTAATTAATTGTTCTAATTGTTCTTTTGGAATTTCTATTTTTGGTAATTCAATTTCAATTTTTTCTTTATTAAATAATGATTTATCAACTATATTTCTTCTATTTTTATTTTTATCATTTTCTTTTTTGATTTTATTAATAATTTCGAATAAATTACCTTTTTCTTTTGTTTTTTTATATTTTTCAGAAATTGTTTCTATTAATTGTTCTTTCATTCTTTGAAGGTTTTCTAGTGATATTTTTTGATTTTCATAAATATTGTTATTATTTGAATTAAATAATGAAAGATTTATAAATTCATGGAAATTAATTATTGGATTTTTTTTAATAAATAATGTATTTTTTTCTAATTTATATTCTCTTTTTTCAAAATCATATTCATAATTTAATCCATTTGAATAATTTGGTTCAAATTTCATTTAAATAACTTAAATTTATTTTTTTTGATATATAAATGAATTTGATAATTTTTAGAAATTAATAAAATAAATAAATTTTAAAAAATTTTATTTTATTTTAAATATTTTAATCCTATCAAAAATAATAATTTTTCTTAAAAAAAAAATATACAAAAATATATTTTTTGACATTAAAAAAATAAAAAAAATCAAAATAAAAAAAAACATAAAAAAAAACAAAAAATAAAAAATTCACCAATTAAATATTAAAAAAAACAAAAAAAAAAATTTATCCAGATTTAAATAATAAAACAGCAATTTGTCCAAGATAAAAGTAAATAAAATGTTTAGTTTCATGAGTAACATAAGAACCAAAATTTCTTCCAACAACACAATGCCAAGTTGGATTATGTTTTCTATCAAATTCTTTTTTGATATAACAAGCAATATCTTTT
>Ga0256407_10006601_pt1 | contig 17837 bp, 12 predicted proteins | sample RumenRJG_04DNA_FD_193489 | JGI IMG/M metagenome (GOLD analysis project Ga0256407, IMG submission 193489) | Bovine rumen microbial communities from Lethbridge, Alberta, Canada - RJG_04 | ecosystem: Host-associated > Mammals > Digestive system > Stomach > Rumen | place: Canada: Alberta...
AAGTATCTTTCAAAATTTGCGAACTCCTTAAGAAAAGCTTCGAATACTTTAGTGCCAAAAAAGAGTTGTGAGCATCATCATTGACCCTTTCCAGGTTCTCATAGATCTTGTTCCTGAGCAGCTCGTCATCGGAACGCTCTGCCTGCTGTTCAGCCTGCTTGAGCAGGAGGGTGGCCTCCTGCTTCTTGCCGAGTTCGTAGAGGACGACGGCCTTGTAGTAGAGGGAAGCCCCTCTCTTATCCCCCCAAGAGGGGGAAGATTGGATACCCTTGTGGGAAGCAGAGTAGTAATCAATGCTGCGGTTGATGAACGTGGTGTCAACGGGCTGGTAGAGCTTGTAGCGGGCGGCGGTGAGGAGCAGGCCATAATGGGCCTGGTCTTCTTCGTCCAAGGCGTTGTAGTCGATGCCTTGCAGAAGGTGCAAGACAGAGTCGGGGTGCTGCTCGATGAGGCTGTCTGCAATCTCTCCCTGCCTGCCCCAAGGGGAGGGATTGTGGCAGGCTGCCAGCAAGAGCAGCAAGAAGATGATGCAGGGCGTCAGCAGACGGGTGGCTATGTTGTTTGACATGATAATAGTATATTTCGACCGCAAAGATACTGCTTTTCAGCGAAGCGCACAACTATTTTCGTGTTTTTCCCAAGATAACCATAAAACCAAGTTAAACATTGCCTCTTCCTGCCTACTTGACAGCGCGCCAGTCCTCTAAGCGGCGGGTCTTCGTCGAGAAGCTGATGCCTATCTTGTAGAGCGTGCGCGGATCGGCAGCGTAGGGTAGGGCATACCCCTTCTCTTCTATCTGCCGGAGGGCGGCCTCCACCGTGTCGTCGAGCTTCAGCTCCATGACGTAGATATAGTCCTGTGTCTTGACGACGATGTCGATGCGGCCGTTGCTGGTGTGACGCTCCACGTCCACATAGAAGCCCAGGAGCTTCATGATGACGGCCATGCAGTTCTGGAAGTACAGCTCCATGTCGCCAACCACCTGGTACGAGCCGTCGGCGAACAGGGCCTGTAGGCGCGTCATGAAGCCCTCGACATTGCCCGTTCTGAGGTCCTTCACGAAATTGGGGATGAAGAAGTTCTGCCTGTCTCTCGTGACGGGCGTGTAGAAAGGCATGAGGAAATGGGCGAAGCCTTCCTCCACCTCCTTGTTGGGATAGCCCAGCTTGTACATCTTAAACTCCTTGTCGTAGCCCTTGATGGTGAGGTAGCCGCTCTGGTAGATGAGGGGTACGGGATTCTCCATCGCCGTGTCGAGGCCTGTCAGGTCGTCGGCAGTCGCCAGTTCCTCGGTGAGGTTGTCCAGTTGGTAGTGGTTCTTCTTCAGCACCTCTACGAGGAAGGTCGGCGTACCCGTCTCGAACCAGTAGTTGCTGAATTTCTTCCTTTTCAGCGTATTGAGCAGGCTGAATGGATTGTAGACACCCTCTGAGTCTTCGCAGAAGTGATAGCCGTCGTAGTGTAGGGCCAGTTGTTCGTAGCAACCCTTCTTGTCGATGCCTTCCTGTTGCGCCAGCTCATTCACTTCATCGTCGAAAACCTTCTTGATCTCCTCTTCGGTGATGCCGCAAAGGGTCGCATACTGTTTGTCCATGGAGATGTCCTCCAGGTTGTTCAGATCGCTGAAGACGCTGACTTTCGAGAACTTCGTCACGCCGGTGAAGAAGGCCAGCTTGATATACCGGTCCTGCGTCTTGCAGACAGAATAGAAGGCCTTCAGCGTGTTGCGGTAGTCTTCCTGCAGCTCCGGCTTGTCGAAAGTCTGGAGCAGGGGCTTGTCGTACTCGTCGACGAGGATGGCCACGCGGTGACCCGTCTGCTCGCAGGCACGCTGCACAATGCCTTTGAAGCGGAGCTCTTGTGTCGACTCCCCGCGACCTGTGCCATATTTCTCTTCCCAGCGTATCAGCTGTTCTTCCAATACCTTTTCCAAGCTATCCTTTTCTTGGTACTTGCCCGTGTTCATGTCCAGATGGAGCACGGGCCTTGCCGTCCACACCTTCTCCAAACCGGCGATGGCCAGACCCTCGAACAGCTCGCGCTTGCCCTCGAAATAGGCCTGCAGGGTGGAGATGAGCAGCGACTTGCCGAAACGCCTCGGACGGCTCAGGAAGTAGTAGCTGCCTTGCGTGACGAGCTGGTAGATCAGTGCCGTCTTATCTACATAAACATATCCGTCTCTGCGGATCTTCTCGAAACTCTGTATGCCTACTGGATACTTCATGTAAAACTATAAATTTTGAAAATTATAAAATGCAAAGTTCTTGCTCTGGCAAGCGTCGCTGCGGGCCGAGCGCAAAGGCAATAACTGCCTTCCGACCGCAAAGATAATGCTTTTCAGTGAGACGCGCAACTTTTTCCGTGTTTTTTCGCCTTTTCACCTAGGAACGCTGTTTTTGCCAACCATAGCTTTATTCCCCAAGCTCAAGCTGATTCTTCACGAGCTGGTAGTACAAGCCATGCTTTTCTACGAGCTGTCGGTGAGTTCCCTGCTCTACGACCCGTCCTCTTTCCAGTACTACGATGTTGTCGGCAGCCGTCACCGTACTCAGCCTGTGAGCAGCAACGACAACTGTCTTGCCTTTGTAGAACTCATGAAGGTTGTTGAGGATGGCCCGCTCGTTGTTGGCATCGAGTGCATTCGTAGCTTCGTCCAAAAAGATGTAATCCGGGTTCTTGTATACAGCCCGGGCGATAAGTATCCGCTGGCGTTGCCCCTGGCTCAGTCCGTTGCCTTCCATGCCTATCTTTGTGTGGTAGCCAAGAGGGAGCGATGCAATATAGTCATGGATGCATGCCATCTCTGCAGCATGGTGCAGTCGTTGATTGTCTATTTCGCCTGTCACGGCAATGTTTCGTGCGATGGTATCCGAAAAGATGAAACCATCCTGAAGCACCGAACCGGTCTGGCTCCTCCATTGTCTCGGGCTGATGCCGCAGAGTTGCTTGCTGCCAACGGTTATCTCTCCCTGCAGTGGAGGATAGAATCCCTGCAGCAGCTTGATGAGCGTCGTCTTGCCACTTCCGCTTGCCCCTACAACAGCCGTCACCCTGCCTTCTGGGACGACAAGCGACACATTTTCGAGGGCGTAGCCACGTGGCGCTCCGCTGTAGCTGAACGAAACATCATGCAAGACGATATCGCCACAGATTGTGATATTTTGTCCATCACTGTCACTGTGTGAAGAGCAGTCTTCTCCTTTCAGTTGGTGTACTTCGTTCAAGCGCTCCATGCTGATGCGTGCATCCTGAAATTGCTGGGCAAAGCCGATAAAGTCGGCTATCGGTGCCGACACCTGTCCGATGATGTATGTCAGCGACATCATTTGTCCCAGGCTCATCTTTCCCTCAACGACAGCCCTGGCAGCGATGAACGTGATGATGATGTTGGTGAGCTGCGAGAAGCAGAGCTGGCCTACCTGCTGTAGCTGTCCGAGTCGCAGACTCTTGATGTTAATCCGGAAGAGCCTCATCTGGATGCGTTCCCATTCCCAGCGTTTTTCCTGTTCGCAGTTGTTAAGCTTAATCTCCTGCATGCCTTGTATCAGCTGTACGATGTTGCTTTGCTCTGCCGCAGACTGGTTGAACCTGCGTATGTCTAACAGTCGGCGGCGATGCATGAATGAGAGGACCCATGCCACGTAGCAAGCATTGCCGATGAGGAATATGATCAGGATAACCGGATGGTAGTAGGCGAGGATGGAGGCGAACACCACGAAGTTGAACAGCGAGAAGACGATGTTCAGCGACGATCCCATCAGAAACTGCTTGATGCGCCCATGGTCGCCGATGCGCTGCATGATGTCGCCTGTCTTCTTCGTGTCGAAAAACTTTATCGGCAACCTCATGAGCTTCATCAGGAAGTCGGAGATCATGGCGATGTCCACGCGTGCGTTCATCTGCAGCATCATCCAACTGCGCAGGAATCCGATGAAGGTCTGCATGGCCAAAAGCATAATCTGTGCTATGAGCAGCACGGTGATGAACCCTAAGTCGCGGTTGGCGATACCCACGTCCACCATACCCTGTGTGATGAACGGGAAAAGCAGCTGTATGGCTGAGGTGACAAGGAGTGTGAGCAGCAACAGCCATAGCTGACGGCGGTAAGGTAGGAAATAGCGCAGGAAGGACACCATGTCCCGGCGGCCGCTGCGACGTTCGTCTTCCATACGCCCGAATTCCGGGCCAGGCTCGAGCAACAAAGCCAAGCCTTGCGGCTCACCATTCCTGACAGTCGATAGCCAGCATTTCAGGAATTCTTCCTTCTTGTACTTTGCTTTTCCACAGGCAGGGTCGGCAATGTATATGTCAGACTGATCCTTCCTTCTGTTCTTGATTTTATAGCAGACAACGAAGTGGCACTGGTTCCAATGGAGGATACAGGGTAGCGGTACGTCATCTGCAAGCTGACGGAAAGTGACGCGCACACCGACAGTACGCATCCCGATGCTTTCGGCCGCGTCACTGATGCCTTGCATCGAAACGCCCTCACGGGTGATGAAGCACCGCTCGCGGAGCGTTGCCAGAGAATATTCCTTGCCGTAGTGCAGGGCGACCATCCGTAGCGAGGCCGGACCGCAGTCCATAGCATCCTCTTGGTGGCAATATGGAAAAGGCCTGTTCAAGTTCAGCATCAATGGTATATTTCGTGTGTCCCGTTTTCTATGCCTCCCAGTTGCTGCGCCCTTCTTACTTGCCGCCCTTTCGCAAGGTGGAAGGTTGCGGTCAGGAGGATGGAGTTCTTGAGTCGCTGATAGTTATGAATCGACTGGTCGAAGGTATAAAATGGCATGGAGAATTTCTGGTAGGATGATTTTTCCACCCCCCAGGCGATAGGAAGGACGTAAAGTAGGCTTAGCGAGATGTTTTGTTTCACAAACAGATGCCAGGCTGTGAGGCTCCAAGTGTTGTCGAGGTTCAGGATCTTTCCCTGCGGCATCAGTACACGGTTGTTCTGTCGGCTGTAGGTCAGATTCAGCCCTCCCCACCTGTCGTTGTTCAGCAGTATGGTACCATAGCCCGTCCAGTAGGAACATTTGTTCCTGACATCCCTATACTTCACCTCTTGCCAATGGTAAAAAACAGCCGACCTGAACGACAGGCTGTAGTCCTTCCATTTCAGCGGATCCGGGAAAAAACCCAGCACCAGTTCATAACCACGTAGTTTCGCATTCTTGTAAGTCTGAATGACATTCGGGCTTGAAAAGTCGAAGTAGCTGACAATCTTGTTGTGTGACTGAATCAGGGAGGTGGCGACGTATGCCGGGCCGGCATTGATGCTTGCAAGCCATCTCTCTGTTCTTTCCGAACGCAGTTCGGGATTGCCAGAGTAATACAGCAATGTGTCAGTCTGTCCGTCAATGTTAAGCCTTTGGTAGAGCAAAGGCAGTGTGCTACGGTTAGAGTATAAAGCTCTTATACGCAGGTCATTACCCTTGACAAAGCTGAGTTCGGCCGCATAGTTGATATAATTTTCGTGGAAGCCGATTCCCTGGCCGGCCTTGTTGGATATGTGGTTGTACTCAACGTTTCCCCCGAGTGAGAGTGACTTCCCGAAGACATGGACGTAGTTGGCAAACGCTTTTGTTTGCTGCCTGTCGTTCTTGGAAAACACCTCTTCACCTTGCTTTGCTGTCCTGACCCATAACAGGTTTTCTTCACCGCCGATTTCTATTTCGTCGTTTGCGGATGGTTTATAAGTGGCGGCTGACTTGAATACGCTCATGTTTCTCCTGATCTTGTACCTGTCCGTATAACTGGACAGACCGGCAATGGATGTAGCGTGAACCCTGTCGTCTTGGAAGAAACCATATAATGCAGAACAGTCAACTGTCCATTTCTTAAATCTGCCCATATAGGTAAGCTGAGAAAGATAATCGTCCGACTGCCAGTCATCAACGATTGACTGTGAGACAACGGAAGTTTCATGCCGGTCGACCATTCGTTGGTACCGGTTGTAAGAGCGTCCGTTGTTATTGTTCGTACGGAAACGTCCGCCCCATCTCAGGGTATTAAAGTTGTCCGGCTTGTAGTCGGCCGCTACAACTACCGTATGTTTGTTGGCAAGGTCACCCTTGCTATTCTCGCCTTCTTCATTCCTCATTTCGACGTTATCGGCAATCTTGAGGTTTGTCTCTGTAGCTACCACTTCGTTGGTATGGCCATAGTCGTACCATGTGGCAATATTGAACACAGGCGTCGTATATGTGAACGAAAAACCTGTGCTGCATTCTGAGAGCTTGTCTCCCGACGGCTGAGAGGGATGCCATCGGAGCCTGACAGGCAAGCTGAGGTCGTAGCCGTTCCACCGCTCTTTCGTCCTGACATCAATGACAACGTCGTAATCGCGATAGCGAGCCGGTGGGCGCGTGTAAACCTCTATCCTTTTGAATCTTTGGTTGGAGAGTCGGCCTATGTAGGCGGTTTCTCTCTCCTGTCCGTCTATCAGCAACATGACTTTCTGGCTCCCGTAGTAGGAAAGCGACTCCTTGATGGGATCAAAAAACACACCTGGCAATTTCTTTATGACATCGAAGGTGTTGACGGTATTCCTGCGCATCTCGTCGGTAATGACCCAACTGTCCCGGTTGGTGTGACGGGTCACCGAACTGGATGTTACGGTAACTCCCTCCATCTCTACATTCTTGTAGATGCTGTCCGTCATTACCTGCACACTGTCCTTCATGGCAGACAGACTGTCAACCTGCCCAAATGCCAATAAAGGAAACATAATCATGATTGCTAATAAATAGTTTTTCATGAGCTTGGATAAATTGTGTCCCACCGGTATGTTCGTTAAATCTTATCGACTGATAAATGAAGAACAATACCGGTGGGCGATAGTTTCATGTAGTTATGGACATTCTGTAAAATTCTGACATTCCTTATAAACAGTGCAACCGGTATGGTTGGGACATTGTCCATAGGTTGTACAGCTTTGATAAATAACGCAGCCGACATTTACTCTTTGGAGTTCGCTTAAGCCTACTCCACCTAAAACTTCCAGTTTCTCCATTTCAGATAAGAGGCTGTCGCCTCCCAATTCTGACAATTTTTTTCTTCTCATATTCGTTTTGTTTAATTGTTGATACTCAGCAGTGGCCACTGCGTAATTTGTAAATATTTCTAATTGTTCGTATGAACTCGTATAAAGTCAAGAATTTCTTGTCTCCAATGTTGTTCAGGATTTCTATAACGGCAATGCAAACTTTCCCACATGTCGCGTTCGCGCGGGCATGGACCATAGCAAATATGGAGAAATTTGCATTGGTAACAGCTGCAAGTCGGGTTATTAAAGACTGTATTGTTGCGGAATAACAATTCCTTGTTCCATTTTATTTCTCCGCTCAAACCGATAAAGCCTCTACGTAAATTTAATTCATCATTACTGCACTTGTCAACGAATCCGTCAGGAAAAATACAATTAAAATGTTTTTTTTCCACGCAGCAAGGATTAAAACCATTGTATGTATTTATCTGATAGCTGTTACTTTCAAGAAGAGTCATCAGAGATTCTATTAAGGAATGATCAAACAGTCTTTCATCTTCCTGCCATACTTTCATTAGTGAGAGATGTATATACTCTTCCGCAGTTCTGAAGGGATGTATTTGTTCAGATCCCCTACGAAACGTTCAGGTTGCAGATTCTTCAACGTATAATTGTAGCGCAAGCAAATTTCTGCCTCAGGCAACATTTCTGCTATCAGGCAAATGTTTTTCAGAATGACCTCATACGAAGACCGGCCTTTCAGCACTTTTGTTTGGTCGTGTTCTTCCTGAGCCCCATCTAACGTAATTTGGAAGAACGTAAAGTTCAGTTCTTTCATTTTCTGAAGACGCTCTCTGTTTAGCAACGTGCCATTTGTGGTGATGGTATTCCTGAACTCCAAACCTAAACCCTCACAGCATTTCATGGCATGCCGTGAGATATCCTCAATAATGGAAAATTCCAGCAAGGGTTCACCTCCGAACCACGACAGCATCAGCTGGCGGACGGGGTGGTGTTCCAGATAATAACTGATGTGCCGCTTGATGCTCTCTACATCCTCCTTCGCCAACCGCATGTTGCGATGTTCCTGTGTGCAATACCAGCACCGCAGGTTACACTGATACGTAGGCAGAATCATCAGTTTGTAGACATTTGAATTGTTCTGCCTGTCGAAAAGCAACTTAACGTCATCCATCTCGTTCTTGTCATCATCTACGATGAATCCTTCCGCCTTCATCTTCTTCAAGAAACTTTCATACTTGTCACGGTACCGGTCTGGCGATGACAGTATCTCCAAGAACGCATCCTTGTTACGATCGGAAACACGGAAGAAGCGCCTTGTGATACTGTTGAAGATGATGTGACCATCCTCAAAAGGTAGGCAGATGTTGTAGTAGCTGCTTTTCATGATGTGTAAGTTTTTTTTAGATGTTTAGGTATGCCATATAGCTGTTGCCATCTTCGTCATAGAGACAAATCCTATAGGCCCCGCTGCCGTAGAACGAGAGGTTGTAGTACAGCGTGCCGTCGTCCGTCACGGGATGGGTGTCCTCCATGATGAGGGCATCATCTTTATAAATACGTACACACGCGACGTCGAACGAGGTACAAAGACTCAGCGTGCCAGTCGAACAATCATACACCCCTGCTATACCTTCATTGTTTGCTGGAGAACGATGAGGCGGTCTAAGGATGATATCACCGTTGCCTTGTGAAGAAGCGTTCTGAACAGAAACCTCGAACCATTGAGTTTCATCCGCATAGGTAGTGGATGTGGCTGCCAATAAAGCCAATGCAATCATTTTTGTTTTCATCTGCATCTTGTTTCGATTTTTTTATTATGGTGCATTATTGCATTGCAAAATTAAGGCAAATTTTGTTTTCTACCAAACATGGCGAATGAAAAGTTTGACGAGCGTTTAAGTCGTTGCATTCTATATAAATCACTGTCTACGAAGGGTTTATCCTCGTTTTTGTATCATGATAGACAGACTGAAATTAAACGTTTTACAGAGAGAAGAGAGCCCCGATTCTACGACTTTTCATACTTTTTCAGTCGAAAGCGATATCCTCGGACGGTGTTCTTCTCCACGCATAGGATTTCTTGGATTTGGCTGTTGCTGATGCCCATGTCTACCAACACGAGGTAGGTTGCCAGCAGGGTAGGCAAGGGTTTGTATCTGCTGATGACTTTTGAGAACTGATCGTAGTGGCTGTAGGTATAGTAGGCAACCAAAGCATGTAGCTCTTCGTTTGTCAGGGGAGTCCTTCCTTTGCCGGAGAGGATTCTCTGATAAGCACTTCTTCCCTGACCCAGAAGCTCTGTCGTGCTTCGTTGCATTGACGCTATCTCATTCTTCAGGTCTTCAACCATTCTTGATCCATCCCTGCGGAGTCCTTCGAGGAGACCTATCCGTAAAGTCATATCAGCCATCTTGCTATTCTTTGCTTCGATAATTTCCATCTTTGCATTTATATCCAATTCCATTTGCGCTACTTTGGCTTGTAATACCCGGAGTCGGTTTGCGTCGGCCTCCTTGTGGTGTTGCAATCGGTATATCTCTGCCTTATACTGTATGTTCTTCTGAATGCCATCGCTTATTCTCGTTTTGCAGCCTTTAATGAATTGATGTAGATGTTGGATTCGCCATACAAATAAGACAAGAGCAGAAATAACAAAGAACAGGAGTGTGGAGATAATGGATAGAAACACGACGGTTCGTGTAGCCAATTGTCTCTCGACGACAGATTTGTCGTACTTTAGTTGCACTTCGGCAATTCTGTCTTCCATCTTCTTTTCACAAAGCATCTCGTTCAGGCTGTCTGCCAAAACCCTGTGCAATAGCGCTTTCTCATATTGGCCTTTTGCCGATTCAATGTCAGAAAAGGCTAAATACGCTTTTCCCAGATATTCAGGGTTGTCAAACTTCTCAATTTCTTGAAGGTATTGCTGGGCTTGCCTGTCATCACCTTCCATTACAGCGATGCGAGCAAGCATAAAGTAGGCGTTGGCGTCAGGCTCAAAAGCCAATGATTTCAGCAGGAGTTCCTTAGCTTTGCCGTATTGTCCCTTTTCAAGGAAGTTGCTCGCAATATTGGGAAGCGCGTAAGACTTGGATGTCGAGCTTACACTGTCAATTATCGCCAGATTCATTTTGTTAATGAAACTGGCGCTGTCATGCATTCCCATTGAGGTATATATGCCGGAAAGCTTATCATAAGCATCAACTGTCAGTTCCAAACTATCCAAGATCTGTGCGTCCTTGACAAGTAAGCGGGCATATTGGAGGGCTAAGTCACCATTGTTGGAATTGAAATTTATATAGGTGAGATTCTCGTGTATCTTATAGGAAAGACTTACATCTGATGTGTGCTTCAAATAAAATTCTGACTCTTTCAATAATCTGGCAGCATTACAAACGTCTCCCAGGTCTGCCAATACCACTCCTTTATAATACAAGGATGTGGCAAATTGATGCCAATCGTGTTTCCTGTTGTAATATGCGATGCTGCGGTTGATGAACGCTGTGTCTACAGGCAGGTAGAGCTTATAGCGGGCGGCGGTGAGGAGCAGGCCATAGTGGGCCTTGCCTTCTTCGTCCAAGGCAGCGTAATCTATGTCTTGCAGAAGGTGCAAGACAGAGTCGGGGTGCTGCTCGATGAGGCTGTCAGCGACCTCTCCCTGCCTGTCCCAAGGGGAGGGATTGCGGCAGGCTGCCAGCAAGAACAGCAGGAGGATGATGCAGGGCGTCAGTAGACGGGTAGGTATGCTGTTTGACATGATAATCGTCTATTTCGACCGCAAAGATAATGTTTTTCAGTGAGACACACAACTTTTCAGATGTTTTTTCTTCTTTTGACCGAGCAACACCGTTTTTCCGACAGAAAGACGGAGGAACATAAAAGGGGGAGTGGGCAAGCATTTCCTTACCGATGGATTACATTTTTCACTTCTACCTCTACTAAATCATGGCCATTTGCCTGCAAAGTTGTCTATTTTACTGGGTTCTTGCGTAAGTTTCTGTTTGTTTCTACTTCTACTTTCCTCTACTTACCCTCTACTTTTCCTCTACTTAACCTCTACCTATCCTCTACCTTCATTCTACCTTTCCTCCATCCAATTTCTACAAAAATAGCAGGCATTTTTCGGCATGATGCTTTTATTCCCAACTTGGGAATGCTTCGTTCCCAATTTGGGAATGTATTGTTCCCAACATGGGAAAGTAACATACCCCAAGTTGGGAATGCATGCCATTCGTGGTTTAACGATTTTCAGTTGACAACTTTTTAAACTTACTCACGATAAGTATTGAACCTGTTTAAACTTATTTTTATTTCACGTTGACTCTACTTTGTGTTTGACATTGGTAGGGCTTGTACTTTCATCCTACATTGCCTACATGCCTGCCTACATATACTAAGACACTGTAAAACAGTCTGTTACCCTTTAATGTAGGCAATGTATGCAACTTTAATAACTTTCCTGTCAGTATCGTTAACATGACGACCAGTTTTCTGATCGGTTGCTGTTCATAGCATGACCTGAAGTTGATCATCATGTGACCTGAAGTTGGTTATCGGTCGACGAACCGCAAGTCAACGTTTTATGCATGTTTTTTCAAATTTGTTAATAAGATGAAACAAAACGGAATTTTTGTTTCTTCCGGGGCGTTCAAATTTTTCATATTCCCCACCAACCATTCATTTCGCCCCAAAAAACGCCGTATTTTTTAGTTGATATCATGCTGTTAACTTGTTAAACCTTTAATAGACAAGTGTTTAACAGAATGTTACTTGAAAAATATTTTACAAATGGTTTTCCTTCTATTTTTGTTCATGGAAGTGATCGTACACAAGTTTTGCCTTGGATGGTCCGATGATGCTGCTCAATGAGTCCAGGTCAGCCTCGCGAATCTTCTTGACCGTTCTCAGGCGTTTTAAGAGGGCCTCACGCGTTTTTTCTCCTATGCCCTTGATGTCGCTCAGCTCAGAGTGTAAAGCGTGCTTAGAACGCTTCTCTCGATGGAACGTGATGGCGTAGCGGTGCACCTCGTCCTGGATTCGCGTCAGCACATGGAACAGCTCGCTGTCGGTCTTCATGCCAATGACGACGGGAGGGAATCCGAAGAGGAGTTCGTTGGTGCGGTGACGGTCGTCCTTGGCCAGTCCGGCGATGGGTATCTCAAGGTGCAGTTCGTCTTCGACAACCTCGCGGACCACCTCCATCTGTCCGCGGCCGCCGTCGGTGATGATGAGGTCGGGTAGGGGAGTGCCTTCTTCCATCATCCTACTGTAGCGACGACGGACGACCTCCTGCATCGAGGCATAGTCGTCCGGACCAGTGACGGTCTTGATGTTATACTTTCGGTAGTCTTTCTTCGAGGGTTTCAGTGCTTTGAAGACGACGCAGCCTGCCACGGCATCGGTGCCCGAGATGTTCGAGTTGTCGAAACATTCTATCTGATAGGGTAGCTTCTTCAGTTTCAGAGCTGTCTGCAGTTCTTTCATCAGGCGCGTCTGTTTCTGTTCGGGGTTGAGCTTCTCAGCCTGTTTCAAGCGGTCGAACTTATACTGTTTTCCGTTCATTTCCGACAGGTCTAAGAGCGACTTCTTGTCGCCTCGCTGTGGCACGGTGATGGTGACATCCTTGATGCCCGTGGAAAGCTCGAACGGAACGACAATCTCCTTGGCTGTGCTCCCCACCTGTTCGCGTATCTGGATGATGCCCAACGAGAGAATCTCTTCGTCCGTTTCGTCGAGCTTTTTCTTGAATTCAAACGTCATCGCCTGGTTGATGCTGCCGTTGGTAACGTGCATAAAGTTGATATAGGCCGTGCTGCCATCGTTGGTGAGCGAGAAGACATCGACATTGTCGACCACATGACTGACGACCTCGCTCTTCGAGACATAGTTTTCGAGGGCCAGATAACGGCGCTTCAGAACTTCTGCATCTTCAAAACGGAGCTCTTCGGCAGCCTTCTGCATCTGTTCGTAGAGCATCTTTTGCACTTCTCTCGACCGTCCTTTCAGGATCTCACGTGCCTGTGCGATGTTGTTCTGGTAGTCGTCCCACGACTGTTTTCCAATACATGGCCCGGCGCAGTTGTGGATGTGGTAGTCCAGGCAGGGTTTGTATTTTCCCTTTCTGATGCCTTCTTCCGTGATGGGAATATGGCATGTACGCGGGTGGTAGAGGTCTTTTATCAGGTCGAGTACGGCATACATGCTGCCGATGTGGCTGTAGGGGCCAAAGTAGGTGCCAAACTTCTTGTTGATGTTGCGCGTTTTGAAGATTCGCGGCAGATATTCCTTCGTCACACAGATGCTGGGGTAGGTCTTACCGTCTTTCAGCAAGATGTTGTATTTTGGCTTGTATTTCTTGATCAGGCTGTTCTCAAGGAGTAGCGCGTCCTCTTCGCTGTTGACGATGGTGTAGGTGATGTTCCAGATCTTGCTTACCAGCACCTTCGTCTTGTAGCGGTCTACCTCCTTGTGAAAGTACGACGAAACGCGGTTCTTCAGGTTCTTCGCCTTACCTACATAGATGATGGTGCCTTCCTGGTCGTAGTATTGATAGCTGCCAGGCTTCTCTGGGAGGTTCAGCACGATGTTCTTCAACCGCTCCAGTCTCTGTTTGTTTTCCTCTTTCGTCATGCGTTACATCAATTGGTTTGTTCCACGTGAAACCCTACTTTAAACAGGAATATACATGAGTATTTTTTGAACACGAATAAACATGAATAAACATGAATGCTCACGAATATTTTTTAAACACGAATTATCATGAATGAACCATGAATTATCATTAATTATTTTTGAACACGAATAAACATGAATAAACACGAATGCTCACGAATATTTTTTAAACACGAATTATCATGAATGGACCATGAATTATCATCAATTTTTTTTAAACACGAATAAACATGAATAAACACGAATGCTCACGAATAATTTTAAGAACACGAATATACATGAATACACACGAATATACATAAATAATGATGTTCTCTACTGCCAATAATTGTTAGCCAATCCTCATAATGTTCATGTCCTTGTCTAATAATACACATTCGTTGTTTTCTTCAATGTATCCATATCGTTCGCCTTGCATAAGGGGCTGTCCGAAGTTGATGAGTAGGCCAATGGGCTTCTGTGTCAGTCGTAAGTAATTAAATAATTGTGCACGATGATCATGATTTAGTTCTTTAACAGACTTCAGTTCTATAATGATATCGCCTACGACAATGTCCATTTTATAGAATTTCTCCAGTCTCTCTCCTTTATAGTAGCAGGCTAACAGTTGCTCTTGTACGTTATCGATACCTTGATGGAGAAGTTCTTTGTGTAATGCTTCATTATATATCGGTTCCAGCAGTCCCCATCTCAGCGTGTTATGTACTTCCATCGCTGCGCCGACTATCTTGTATATTATTTTCTTGTATTGATAAAATTCAGTCATTATTATTATTTATGAATATTCGTGTGTATTCATGTGTATTCGTGTTCCAAATAAACGTAATATTCTTGTTCAAACAGTGATGAGGGTGGTGATTTCTGTCTCCGGGTCGAAGGCATCGCGGCCATGCAGTCCCTCGTCGGTGATCTCGATGATGAAGTTGACGTACACCTTCTTTGGGTTGAACTTCTTCACCAGGTTGTAGGCCGCTTTCATCGTGCCACCCGTTGCAAGCAGGTCATCGTGAAGGAGGACAACATCGTTTTCTTCGATGGCGTCCTTGTGAATCTCGATAGTGTCTGTACCATATTCCTTTGAGTAGCTCTCCTGAATAGTCTCTGCCGGAAGTTTCCCTGGTTTTCTGCACAAAACGATTCCTGCACCTAATTTCACCGCAAGAGCTGATGCCATGATGAAACCGCGACTTTCTATGCCGACAATTTTGGTGATCCCTTTGTCCTTGTAGATCTCGTACAGTTCGTCGAGCATCACCTCAAGACATTGGTGGTTCTTAAACAAGGTTGTAACATCTCTGAAGTTAATACCTTTCACTGGAAAGTCCTGAATGCATCGCAGGTTTTCCATCAAAATCTGATTGTTCATATTGTAAACGTTATTTAGTTAAATCCTTCATTTTCAATCATTCAGGCGCTTTTTGTTTCACATGAAACATCTAGCTATCTCCCTAACAATACCAACAAGACGTTGATGTCGCTCGGTGAGACGCCGGGAATGCGACTTGCCTGTGCTAATGTCTCTGGATTGATGCGAATGAGTTTCTGGCGGCACTCTGTTGAAAGCGACTGCAGCGAATTGTAGTCAAAGCGTCCGCGAATCTTGATGTCTTCCAGTCGGCGCATCTTCTTCGCGATCTCTCGTTCGCGTTCAATATATCCGTGATATTTCATGCTTACCTCGGCAGCCTCTGCGATTTCTTCTTTCCGATTGTTTGGTGTGTTCAGAACATCTCTCAGTCCAGGAACCATCTCCGACAGGTTTTGGAGATTTATCTGTGGGCGGCCTATCAGGTCGATGGCTTTACATCCAGCACGTAGTGGTGTCGTTCCCATTGCTTCCAGGGCGCTGTTGACGTCACTTGGCTTAACAGGATCGTTTTTGCAGAAATGGATGATTCGTTCGATGTTTTCTTTCTTTTCCTGCCACCATTCATAGCGTTCATTTGTGACGCTACCCAGACGGTAGCCCATCTCGGTAAGGCGCTCGTCGGCATTGTCTTGTCTGAGTAGTATGCGATATTCGGCTCGTGAGGTGAACATTCGGTATGGCTCGTCGACTCCTTTCGTCACCAAATCGTCGATGAGTACGCCGATATACGATTCGTCGCGCTTCATCACAAATCCGTCACCAGCTGCTGTTGGTTTGTCGACCGTTGCATCACAACTCGCACGCAGAGCAGCGTTGATGCCTGCTACAAGACCTTGTCCGGCAGCCTCTTCGTAGCCAGTCGTACCGTTTACTTGGCCTGCAAAGAACAGGTATTTGATAATTTTCGATTCCAACGTATGATAGAGTAGGGTAGGGTCGAAGAAATCGTACTCTATCGCATAGCCTGGTCGGTAAACGCGAACGTCACGTAGAGCCGGAATTTTCCTGAGGGCTTCTATCTGTGCCTCTGCGGGCATGCTTGACGAGAATCCGTTCAGGTACATCTCGTTGGTGTTTTCACCTTCAGGTTCGAGGAAGAGAGGGTGACTATCACGGTCAGGAAAAGTGACAAGTTTCGTTTCTATCGATGGGCAGTAGCGCGGTCCTATGCTGTCTATTTGACCATTGTAAAGTGGCGAATCGGCCAGTCGTTCGTTCAATATCCTGTGTACCTCTGCGTTGGTATTGAGTGTCCAGCAAGGCAGTTGTTTCGAGTTGCGCGGAAGGTCCAGATACGAGAAACCGTAAAGAGGTTCTTCGCCTGGCTGGATCTCCGTGTCTTCGAAGTGAACGCTGCGGCGGTCTATTCTCACCGGTGTGCCCGTCTTCATCCGCGCAGAACTAATGCCGTGACGTGTGATGCTCTCCGTGAAATGCTTCACGGCAGGCTCTGCTATACGTCCTCCAGGCACCATCCTGCGTCCGATGTGCATCAGTCCGTTGAGGAACGTTCCGGCCGTCACAACCACGCATTTGGCCAGTAGTGTGATGCCCCAGATGGTTCGTACGCCCGTTGCGGCGCCATTCTCTACAATCAGCTCTTCCGCTTGGTCCTGCCAGATGTCCAGATTGTCAGTCTGGTCGAGCTGTTCGCGCCAGGTCTTGATAAACTTCTCGCGGTCGCATTGCGCCCTGGGGCTCCACATCGCCGGCCCCTTCGATCGGTTGAGCATACGCATCTGTATGCTTGTCTTGTCGGTGACGATACCCATCTGTCCGCCCAGAGCATCTATCTCCCTGACTATCTGGCCTTTAGCTATTCCGCCAACGGCAGGATTGCACGACATCTGGGCTATCTTGTTCATGTCCATCGTCACCAAGCAGGTGTGAGCTCCCATGCGAGCAGCGGCACAGGCCGCCTCGCATCCGGCATGGCCACCACCGATGACGAGAACGTCGTATTTCAGAGTCATTCTGCGAAATTTTTCTGCAAAAATACGCATTTATGAAGAAACATGCAAGAAAAAGCTTGTTTTTTCGTCAGTTTAATGTTTCGTACGGACAGCATACGACGAATATGTGCATTAGAGATTACATTCGAGATCGCATAGAAGATAAGTGTCTGAACATAATTCTGCTAAAAACACATAAAAGTTAGCCGTCAAGGCCACATACTGTTCTCATAAGCCTACTAATTTAGGGGATTAATAAAACAAGCCCAAATATAACAAATAATTGTGACTTAGAACACGAATAGGTAGGAATATAACGTATGGAGGCCTTGATTTCTAACTTTTCAGGGCAATTTGTTTCAGTTTTTATCTCAACTGGCTTATAATCTCGGAAATTTTATGTAAATTTGCACTAGAAAATCATCATAGTATTATGAGCAAGCAACAGTCCCCCAGAGAGTTCAAACATGTACGTGAGAAGAACTACTCAGCATCCCACCCTCTTTACGATGCGATGAAAGCCCTTTGCAACCCAGAGGGAGAAAACACAGGTTTTACCGCAGACTACAAGGGTATTACTTTCCAACTTTATTCATGTAAGGACACCTATTACAATGAGCAAGGCATACCCGAACGCGAGGTGAAAGTAATGGGGCTTGACGAGCAGGAAGACCGATGGCGTGTATATCGAAAGGATGCTGAGGAATTAGCAGCTCAACGTAAGAATGAAGGTAGCAAGGAATTCAAACCTCACACTGTTGACTACGACTACAAAGACGGACACCTGTCGTGGATTTTCCGTCGTGAATACAATGACCGTCGTGAACTCAT
>Ga0256407_10006602_pt1 | contig 17836 bp, 20 predicted proteins | sample RumenRJG_04DNA_FD_193489 | JGI IMG/M metagenome (GOLD analysis project Ga0256407, IMG submission 193489) | Bovine rumen microbial communities from Lethbridge, Alberta, Canada - RJG_04 | ecosystem: Host-associated > Mammals > Digestive system > Stomach > Rumen | place: Canada: Alberta...
AAACCATAAATGCCATAAAAGTCCAAAGCATTATGCTGATACCGCTTGTCAGATCGTCTTTCATATCGTCACTGCGAAATATCAGCGCAAACATGAAAGGATAAAACAAAGAACCGAGGAAAAAGAGCAGTATCTTCACCCAGTTGGTTCTGATAAGCTTATAAAGAAGTCCCGTCATCAGTAACGCCTCCTTTTGAGCTCTTTTATGCCCCAGAAATAGGTGATAATTACAATTCCTATCAGAATAAACGGACCTGCCCACAGGAAAATATCACGCCATTTTGTGAAATAGGGCATAGCGACTTTCATCATGCCTGCATCGCTTTCCATATCGGGATAGAGCCTTGCAGCTTCCGCAGAGCAGAACTTTTCGAATTTATACGCTCCATAGATGATAGCTGCGGTCAGAGGTACGAAAAATATCATCGCAAAAGCAACGCCCCTGTTCTGGGTTTTCATTATTATCATATAGGGGATATCTATTATACACATAGAACCGTAAACAAACAGAATTACCAGTATATTCTTGATATGCTCAGTGCTTACAGGTACTTTTCCTGCTGCCGAGAATATGACCTCGGCAATAACTGCCAGCACAAATCCCAAAGCCAGAAGTATTGTGCGGAGTATCAGCTTTGACTGCATTATCTTCTTTTCGTGTACAGGCAGAGTATAGGAATAGAGCTGCCACCTTGATTTATAGTCCTTTTCGATGAGGTCATTGTGACCGTATGTACAGCCTGCCATACCGATAAGACCTGCATAGAGATACATCTGCGACAACAAGTAGTTACGGGTATCTGCGCTATCGTTGCTCTTAGCGAGATTTCCTGCATAGGTGCTGATTATTATCATGGTTATCATTACCACGAAGATAATATAGGCAAGAAGCATATACACCACAGGTTTGCGGCTGAGATAGAATTCACGATAGATAAGACCTTTCATTCATCTCCACTCCTTTTTGCCGCGGTTTACATAGAACAGCATTATATCCTCAAGAGTTGCGGGATCTATGACCGCGCCCGAGTATTTACGGCTGCATTCAGCCTTGTCGGACACCATTATCTCAGCTCCGAAATCATTGAGACGGGCGCTAACTATGTCCTCGGGAGCAATGTCCTTGTAGTCGTCCTTAGTGCATTTGAGTATGCCGTGGCTGTAGAGGATATCGTCCTTGTAGCCGCTGATGAGCACCTTTCCCTTGTCGATAAAGGTAACGCTGTCGGCTACCTTGTCAAGGTCAGAGGTGATATGTGAGGACATAAGGATAGAGTGGTCCTCATTCTGCAAATATTCGAGAAAAATGTCCAGTATCTCGTTTCTTACAACGGGGTCAAGACCTGTTGTAGCTTCGTCCATAATGAGAAGCTTCGCGTTGTGTGAAAGTGCGGAGGCTATTTGCAGCTTCATTTTCATGCCCTTTGAGAACTTGCCGAACTTCTTTTTTCTCGGCAGTGAAAATCTGTCAAGGTAATTGAAAAAGGTCTCGGAGCTCCACTCCTCGAATACTTCACGGAAAACTTTGTCGATAGTTATAGCGTTAAGTCTGTCGTCAAAAGGAAGCTCGTCGAAAACAGCGGCTATCTGTTTTTTAGCGTCGTATTCGTCCTTTTCGTGGTCAAGTCCGAGAAGCTTTATCTCGCCCTCGTCCTTTTTTACTATGTTGAGAATGGCGTTTATAGTAGTAGTTTTTCCTGCACCGTTCTGCCCGATAAAGCCCATGATACTGCCTTTGGGCACGTTGAAGCTGACCTTGTCAAGAGTAAATCCGTCATACTTCTTGGTAAGGTCTTTTATTTCTATAGCGTTTTCATAATCATTCATTTTCTGCCCCTCCATAAATCAGTTCGAGCATTTCATTCAGCTCGTCAAGGCTGAGATCACAATGTCTTGCCTTTTCGCAGGCTTGTGCGAGGAGGTCTTCGGTCTGACGCAGATATTCCTCGCGGAGAAGCTCGGTATTCTGCCCTTTGACGAAGCTGCCCTTGCCTGTATATGACTCGATGAAACCGTCGCGCTCTAAGTCCTCATAGGCGCGTTTTGTAGTGATAACGCTTATGCGGAGCTGCTGAGCGAGAGTACGCATAGAAGGCAGAGCGTCCCCTGCTTTCAGCGTACCATTGAGGATAAGTCCCTTTATCTGAGAGGATATCTGAGAATAAATGGGCTCACCTGATGAGTTGCTGATAATAATATCCATAGTTCACCTCATATTGTATATATACGTTATACACATTATAGCATTTGTATATACACTTGTCAAGGGGTTTTTGAAAAAAATTGCTTTTTTAGTGATTAGTAGGGGACGCCGCCCTCGACGTCCCGAGACTATCACAACAAACAACATGAATCCAATTGTAGGGGACGGCGTCCTCGACGTCCCGCAAATTACGTAATAATTATAAATGACCGTATGTAGGGGCGAACAGTGTTCGCCCGAAAATAAGTTAATGTTAATTATTTCGTTAGGCGTGGGAGCCCGAGGGTGACTCCCTGTAGTACAGGGAGATGTCAGCAAAGCTGACAGAGGGTCGCGGCGCCTGTTGGGCGGGCTCCCCTACAGCGCAGAGCCTGCGCCCCCTCGCCACGGCAGCGTGACGCTGCACCCTTGCCACGTTGCCGCTCGTAAACTCGCTCATTATTATCAATACCGATAATCGTACATCGCTTACAGCACATTTATACGGGCGGATAATATCCGCCCCTACACTAATCACTAATAACTATGCACTAATAACTCAAAGATGTATATGATAGACAAATGAAAACAGCCTTTTTTAGTCAAAATCGCCTATTTTCAAAAAATAATATAGACAAGCAAACGAAAATATTATATAATATAATGTAAGTATCTCGGTACCCGTATACCGTAAATGCGGAAACCGCAGTATTTCTGCGGCTTCGGAGCACTAAAACATGAGAGTTATCACAGGCATTGCAAGAGGCCGCAAGCTTGTCGCACCAGAGGGTATGGACGTAAGACCTACCGCCGACAAGGTCAAGGAAGGCATCTTTTCAGCCGTTCAGTTCGAGCTCGAGGGAGCAAGAGTCCTCGACCTCTTCGCAGGAAGCGGTCAGATGGGCATCGAAGCCCTCAGCAGAGGTGCAGACCACGCTGTTTTTATCGACAGCTCACTGCGCTCTATCAGATGCGTGAACGAGAACCTGCGCAATACAGGCTTTGAACGACAGTCTGAGGTCATCAACCGCGACAGCTATGATTATATCAAGCTCACCGCTCAGACCTTCGATATCATTATCCTCGATCCGCCTTACAGACACAGCCATATCGCCAATATCCTGCCTTTTGCGGCTAAAAAGCTCCGCGACGGAGGCATGATAATATGCGAGTATGAGTGCGAGGCAGAGGAGCCGCAGGCTCCCGAGGGAATGGTGCTGAGAAAGACCTACCGCTACGGCAAGATCAATGTTACGATATTCTGCAAACCGTCCGAGGAGGTGGCTGAGGAATGAGAAGAGTTGCCGTTTGCCCTGGAAGCTTCGATCCTGTAACATTGGGACATCTGGACATTATCACAAGAGCTTCCAAGCTGTTTGATAAGGTTATCGTCCTCATATCCAGAAATGCAGGCAAGGCACAGCCAAGCTTCACGGCTACGGAGCGTATGCTGATGATAGAGCAGGTCACAAGAGACCTTGATAATGTGGTTATAGATATCCTCGACGGACTCCTTGCGGATTACGTCAGAAACGTGGGGGCTGTGGCTATAGTTAAGGGACTCCGCGCTGTCAGCGACTTTGAATACGAATTCCAGATGGCTCTTGCCAATAAAAAGCTGTATGCAGGTGCGGAAACAGTCTTTCTGACAACTGCTACCGAGAATATGTATCTCAGTTCAAGTCTGGTAAAGCAGATAGCTTATTTCGGCGGCGATATCAGTCATTTCGTCCCGAATGAAATACTCGATGATATAAAACAAAGACTAATTAAGGAGAGGTAATTGATATGAGCATTGATGAGATTTTAGAAGAAATGGACGAGCTCCTTGACAAGGCAGGTTCAGTTCCCTTTGTTTCCCATAAAAAGGTCATCGACGGCGAGCGCATGAGAGAGCTCATTAACGACGTCCGTCTGAATATGCCTCACGAGCTTAAAGAGGCCAAGAAAATAGAATTTGACTGCCAGCGTATCCTCAACGAGGCTAAGCTCAACGCTGAAAGCATTATCCGCAAGGCTGAGGAGCGTGCAGCTCAGATAGTTTCAAGAGAGGCTATCGTTACAGAGGCTAAGAAGAAGGCTCTCGATATGCTCACAAAGGCTCAGACAGCCGCTAAGAACCTTCAGCAGAACGCTGCGGCTTCTGTTGCTAAAATGCTCAACGATACAGAGAATTACTACTCAAGAAATCTCCAGAGCATTAAGGTGGTAAAGGGCAAGCTCAGCAGCACTGTTTCGGCAGGTCTCAGCATGAACCCTACAGATAAGAAAAACGGCTTACAGTAAGAATAAAACGGTACTCGATGAGTACCGTTTTTTATATGCAGGGGACGCCGTCCTCGGCGTCACAAAATTGCAGATGAATCAAACGGGCGGCGGAACGCCGCCCCTACAGCGCAGAGCCTGCGCCTCCTTGCCACGGCAGCGTGACGCTGCACCCTTGCCACGTTGCCGCTCGTAAACTCGCTCACTATTATCATTACCGATAATCGTACATCGCTTACAGCACATTTACACGGGCGCACACTGTGCACCCCTACATATACAACAGCTGAAATAAAAGCAGCACTGCATATTTGCAGTGCTGCTTTTTGAGTATGAACAATAAAGAAATTATCTGTAGATAGAGCCGTCCTCGATGCTCTGGAGAACGCCTGCACAAAGCTGCTTCCACTGTGCAACTTCAGCCTCGTCGTAGGAGATGACCTTCTTAGCCCATGTTGAGCAGTGTGCACAAGCATTGGGAGCGGTCTGACCTTCTTCGAGAATGTCGTTTACGCAGAGTGACTTGCCGCAGTTGTTGTTCTTGATGAAGTGCTCAAGGAAGCCGTCAAGCTTCTTGTTGTCTACGTAGAGCTTAGGAAGATGCATTGTTCTTCCGTAATTCATCATTGCCTCAGGCTTGAGGTATTCCATCCATCTCATCTGTGGAGCGCCAACGGGAGGACCTCCCATAGGCATACCAGCAGGAGGTGCTGTGATACCGTGTGCCTTTGCCCATTCCTCAGCTTCGCCGGGTCTTGGAGCTCTTCCTTCCATTATCCATGGAGGAGGACCGCCTGCGGGCATACCCATTGGAGGTGCACCGGCAGGAGCGCCTGTTGGCATACCGGCAGGAGGTGCGGACATACCGTTTGCCTTTGCCCATTCCTCAGCCTCGCCAGGTCTTGGAGCTCTGCCTTCCATTACCCATGGAGGAGGACCGCCTGCAGGTCTGCCCATTGGAGGAGCACCGGCAGGAGCGCCCATAGGAGCACCAGCAGGTGCACCACCCTTTTCAAGGCCAGCCTGATCGGGACGTGTAGCAATTGTCTTAGCCTGTGGCCAGTTTACGATGTCGAGGAGGTTTCCGTCGTAAGACTCTTCCATGTAGCCCTTAACAACTCTGTGGAGGAAGTCTGTTGTTCTTGTTCTGTCGATGAGCTTGATAGAGAAGTGCTTGTTGCCTGTCTCTTCTGCAAGCTCTCTGTAGTAGTGAACGTCCTCAGGACGGATAAATTCAGCTGTAAGGATAGCAGCAGGATGTGTTACCTTCTTGTATGCACAGTTGACAAGTGAGTAGTCCATAGAGAACTTGTCAGGATCGGAGTGACCTACGAAGCAGCCGTGTGCAAGACGGAAAGGACATTCTCTGAGGCAGAGATTGTTAGCTATTACACGGAGGTGAAGGTCTGTATCCTTGTACTGTGTGAGGAGCTGCCTGAGAAGATCGAATCTTCTGTTGAAGCCGTGGTCGAGTGTGATCTCGTCTACGCCCCAGTTGCGCCAGTACTCAATGTGCTGGATAGTTGTAGGATAAGCATAGAGTCCCAGTGTTACGAATGCGTCCTTGAACTCTCTCTTAACGTACTTGATAAGGATAGGGGAATTAAGAGTAAATGCCTTGATACCCATATCGTACATTGTGTGGAGGAAGTCACGGATCTTCTTGCCCATTACAGGATCAAGCTCGTTCTGGTCCATTGAAAGTGGGTTGATGAGGTAGTTGAAAGTAATGTCTCGCTTCTGACATTCCTTTACGTAATTAGCGAGCTCATCAAGAGTGAAGTCCGGGATAATTGAAGCAGTACGTCCTCCGGGAAGTCCGTCGTGCTTGAGCTTTCCGAAAAAGCTTGTGATGGCGTGCTTCTTATCATACTGGTCTACGAAATCGAAGAGCTTGTAGTCAAAGTTACAGCCAAGATCGAATGAAATAGAATCCTGATTCATGTTTTCACATCTCCCTTAGAATTTTTATTCAGGACTTATACACTGTGTAATAACTTTTAAGCGATATACGCTCAGAAAAGCGTCTATGACAAGTGGGTTATGTAGTTTATGTGCGTTATTTCGCGGTTTTTGGCTATTGTTTCCGCAGAAAGTCCCATAGTAAAATTATATCATTTATTCACATTGCTGTCAATTAATTATCTGCAAGTGATTGTTTGGGGAAAGATAATCCTTTTTGTCAATAATTGACAATGAAAAGCAGAATTTTATGCGATAATGCGCCATTGCGGTAAATATCTGCGGTTCAGCGCGGGATATTACCGAAAGGATAAAATGAACGGAGCATACAGGGAACGCCGCCCCTGCAGATATTTCCAATTCAAAAAAACTTGACAAGAACAAATGTACGTGTTATAATAAATTCAGAACAGATGTTCTGTGAAAGAGGTGAGACAATGGAAAGGACATACATCGCTATAGACCTGAAATCATTCTATGCTTCTGTGGAGTGCGTAGAACGGGAGCTGGATCCCCTTGACGCCAATCTTGTGGTCGCTGACAAGAGCCGCACCGAAAAGACTATCTGCCTTGCGGTGACTCCGTCGCTGAAAGCCTGCGGAGTTGGCGGACGTCCGAGACTTTTTGAGGTGGTATCTCAGGTGGCGGACATCAATGCCGCCCGAAGGTTCAGAGCTCCATACAGGCGATTCCGCGGAAAGTCGTGCAGTGCCAAGGAGCTTGAAGCTGACAGGGCGCTGGAGCTGGACTATATCGTGGCTCCGCCGAGAATGGCGCTGTATATCGCCTACAGCACGAAAATATATCAGATATACCTGAAATATGTGGCTCAGGAGGATATCCATGTCTACTCCGTGGACGAGGTGTTTATCGACGCTACGCCCTATCTCCGCACCTACCGCATGACGGCTCGTGAGCTTGCCGTTACCATGATACGGGACGTGCTGAAAACTACGGGCATTACCGCTACAGCAGGTATTGGCACGAATCTGTACCTGTGCAAGATAGCTATGGATATCGTGGCAAAGCATATGCCGCCCGACAAGGACGGAGTCCGTATCGCCGAGCTGGACGAGATGTCCTACCGACGCCTTATGTGGGAGCACCGTCCGCTGACGGATTTCTGGCGCATAGGTCGGGGCTACGCAAGCAGGCTTGAGCACCATGGTATGTTCACTATGGGAGATGTGGCGAGAATGTCTACCTCAGAGTTCGGCGAAAATGCGCTGTATAAGCTCTTCGGCGTCAATGCGGAGCTTCTCATAGACCACGCATGGGGCTGGGAGCCCTGCACTATCGCCGATATCAAGGCTTATCGCCCCGAAACCAGCAGTATGAGCTCGGGACAGGTGCTTCAGGAGGCCACTGAGTCCGAAACAGCGCGGCTCATTACATGGGAAATGGCGGACACGCTGGCTATGGACCTGCTGAGAAAGGGGCTTGTCACCGACCAGATAACCCTTACGGTGGGCTATGATGTGGAGAATCTCCGCAGGGACGATATCATGAGGAGCTATGAGGGAAAGGTGGTCCTTGACCACTACGGCAGGGCTGTGCCTGCTCATGCTCACGGTACGGAAAATCTGTCCGCGCCTGTGTCGTCCTCCAAGCTCATCACCGAGGCGGCTGTGAGGCTCTTTGATCGTATCACCGACAGCAGGCTTCTGGTGCGCAGGCTGACTATCTGCGCAAACAAGGTGGTGCCTGCGGATTCTCTCGGTGACGAACAGCGGCAGCTGGACTTCTTTACCGACTTTGAAGAGGAGCAGAGCAGACGGAACGCGGAGGAGGCTGCTTTGCGACGTGAGAACAGTCTTCAGCTTGCCATGCTGAGAATGAAGGAGCGCTACGGCAGGAACGCGGTGCTCCGCGGCGCTAACCTCTGCAACGGAGCTACGGCGGTGCTGCGGAATCAGCAGATAGGCGGTCACAGGGCGTAGGTTTCAGAGCTAAGAACTGAGAGCTAAGAACTGAGAGCTAAGAACTGAGAGCTAAGAGCTAAGAACTAAGAGCTAAGAACTAAGTAGGGGCGGATATTATCCGCCCGAAGTTCGCGTGATATACGTTTTGTAGGGGCTGGCGTCCTCGACAGCCCGTTACTGGCTGAATGATATCCCGTTCAAAAGGAGGAGGGCTTGAGCGTGTCTGATAAATATGATGATATCATCAATATGCCGCACCATGTCTCCCAAAAGCGGCGGCATATGCTGCGGCAAAACCGTGCGGCGCAGTTCGCGTCCTTTGCGGCTCTTTCGGGCTATGAGGACGCGATAGACGAGACTGCCCGCTGTACCGACTGCAAAGCAGAGCTCTGCGAGGACGATGCGGCGGAGCTGGACGAAAAAATAAAGCTCCTCGGCGACAAAATATCCGAGGAACCTTACTGCGAAGTGACTTATTTTGTTCCCGACAGGCTTAAAAGCGGCGGAAAATACATCACCGTGTCGGGAAATCTCCGCCTTATCGAGGAAATGCCGCGGCAGCTTGTGTTCTGCGGCGGAATGCGGATACCTCTTGACGGCGTAGTAAAAATATCCGTATAAAGAGCAACAGCCCTACCCCCGCCCAAGGAGATAAGACTGTTCTGATTTGCCCTCTTACAATGGAAGGATAGCAAAAAAGGAATTAACAACAATATATCACAAAGACCGCCTATAGTCTTTGTAAAGGTTCTTTTGTTTAACGATCTCTGCGTGATACTGTAAAGACCACCTGTTCTGAGCTATCCGATCAGAACCAGCGTAAACAGCAAACCCGAATGCAGGTGAGGGGAGTATAGTGCAGAGTCTCCCCGCCTGCGGGCTTGTTGACTTGAAAGGAAAGCTGATGGTATTCAGCATTTATGCGGTGAGTTATGAGAGGTACTCTGCCGCTTTATACGGAGCTGTGAGAGCAGCTCCTATAAAAATGTCTGTAACTTTTTCCGCTCGTTATTATTCGGCGAGGACAAAGGAGAGCGGGAGAGGGACCGCCCTTCCTTTGTGCCATAGACCTGTGCCTCGTCGTTTAAAGTGAAGCCTTTTCCGCTCTCGGTGCAGAGAAGCGGGCGTGAAGCCTCATTCAGGGTAAGCGTATCATGTGGGACCTGTAAGCGGTCCGTTTGCAGGAGACCTGCCGCTTAAAGCTGTATATCCCGTACTTTCAGAGAAGATTCGGAAAAAACAGCGCCTTGTATCGAAAGCTGTCATTTTGGGAGGGGTAACAGGCTTAAGGTGCTGTTCTTTCCTGCACTTTCTGCTTAGAGGGTTAGATAAGGATATTCTCTTGGCAGGGTTAGGAGCAATAATTCCCGTACATCTGCTTCGGAGGGTATCCCGATAAGCATTATTCAATTTTATCACTCCAAATCAAATATCCCGATAGCAATCTCTTATTGCTATATCATTATTATAAATAAAATGTGAATTGATAACAACCTATAAAATAAATATTTGGTGGATAAAATGAGGGAAATGATGTAAGTGTGCACAATGCAGGTAGGATTATTACCAAAAATTTAGCCCGATTGCCAAAATCGTTATAAATTGTACGGACATATATAATTTGTATTGTGATATTTATCCAGACATCAGGTCTGACATGACAAAAAGATCTGCCCGCTTATGCGGACAGATCTTTCTTTGTTAAAGCGTTTTTAATCGGTTTACGAGCTCCTCGGCGTCGTTTTTGCCTATATCCATGCTGTATTTCAGGTATAACAGGTCAACTTCCAGTTTACCGTCGTCGGTTATGTGGATATAGCCGTGTCCTAAGTATTTAACAGAGTTTGACATAGAATATGGCAGCTCTACTGCGATATATCCCTGTTTATTGCTGAGGTCAAGCTCGGGCGGCTTTTCGCCTGCATTTTGCAGCATAACACACTGAGCACCGTAGGACAAGCCTGTTATTTCAAGCTTTTTATCTCTGTACTGATCCAGAAGCTCATGGACGGTGTGCACGTCGAATAAACTGTGCATTTCGTTTGAAGCGGTGTCATAAAATGATTTTGGCTTCAAGCTGCTGTCTGCATCTATTCCGTCAAGGAGATCGCCGAAGGTCTCGGGCTTCCATACTTCGTTTATGCCGAGATATGCATAGTTTCCTTCAACATAGGCATAGCACATCAAGTTGGGATCGACGTGGTCATTATATGTGTATATATTGAAGTATTTGTCAATGAACTCGTCGTATTCGGTGCCGATAAACCTGTGCATTGCGAGGGCTCCCTCGTGCAGTACCGTACCCGTTGTCTTGTAGTAATTGCCGTTATAGTGGAAGCCTGTGATGCTTGTTGCTATCGTGGTAGTTACTGTGGGTGTTTCGGTGACCACAGGCGAAGGATGTATGTCCTGTGTGGTGGTTGCAGGTTCAGGTACATCGGAATTGAAGGAAGTGGTCGCTATTGCGGTGGTATGCCATGCCGAGGTGGTATATATATGTGTGGTCGTGGGTATTTTTGTGGTATGTGAGGCTGTAGTCGTAGTTCTGATAGTTGTGGTAGTTCTCGGAACAGCAGTTGTGATCCTTGTGGTAGTCCTGCCGTTTTCGGTAGTGGTACGGTGCGTTGTTGTGGTGGTTTTGCCTGTGACAGTTCTTACCGTTGAGGTCTTGTCTGTGGTGGTCGTCACCGCAGTTGTACGGCGGACAGCCGTTACCTCCATGAATGAGAATGTTGTGGGAAGCGGCGGTTCAACAGTGCTGCTGCTGCTGTTTTTCTTGTGTGTGGTCGTAACAGCAGGAGCGTTTTCGCCCGATACTGTTGTGACAGTTGTGCCGTTTTGTGCGGCTGAATTGCCGTTATGAGCGGTGGTCGCGGTCACAGCTGTGGTCACAGGAATGCCTGTGTTTCCGTTTTCGTCCGTAGTCGGCGGAGCAGTGGTATTTGCTTCGGTAACGTTGAACTGAGATTTGTCAGGAGAAGGAGCAATGGTCTTGAGTGAGTCTGTACGCCAGATATTGAAGCCGACAAGCATCATAAGGCAGCAGCTGAGGGCTACAGCTGAGCGCTTCATAAATACTTCTCTTTTGCGCTTCTTTTCTTTTAAGTATTCGTCCCTGCGCCGAAAAACACTATGAGCAATGTCTTTATAGTCTTTCATACTCAAAGCCCTCCTTTTCAAGCTTTGATCTCAGCGCCTGTTTGGCTCTGTACAGGAGATTTTCTATCTGGCGGCAGCTTTTTTTCATTACCCTTGCTGCCTCGGAATTGCTCAGCTCCTCAAAATATGTAAGGTAGAGCACCTGCCTGTAGTCGGGATTAAGGGTCTCCATAGCCCTGTGAAGCGAGATCTTCTGTTCCTCTCTAAGATATTCCTTTTCAATACTGCGCTCATCGGTCATCTTGTCGTATTCCTCGACGGACTTGTCGGAGATACGGGACAGTTTGCGCATACCGTCCACTGCGACATTGCGGGCAATAGTGAAAAGCCATGTCTTGAAGGAGCTTTTTCCGGAGAATCTTGGCTTTTTGGCTGCGATCTTGAAAAACGCGTCCTCCATGAACTCCTCGGCAAGGCTGTAGCTGCCTGTAATGCCACAGAGGTACAGGATAACTCCATCTTTGTAATCGCAGATCATATCGACTAAGGCTGTATCGTCGCCCTCGAGATAGCGGCGATAATATAATTCACCCTTGTCTTTGTCCATGAGCGCCTCCTTTCTAAAGGATCTTCCGCTCTCATTTATTAGACGTTTGAGAAAGCGGAAACTCTCAGTAATTTTTCAGAATTTCAGATATTTTTTTCATTTAACAATTGGAACAGCAACAAATCATGAAGTTGAGAGTTGAGAGTTGAAAGTTATGGTGCCGCCTGCGGCGTTATTATTTAAAATAACGTGAGCGAAGCGAACACATCAACTCTCAACTGATCAAAAGAAAAAGCAATAACAGAATAAAAAAGGGCGGACAAACTGTCCGCCCGATGGTTTGTGTCATTACCGATTATCTCTGTTCACAGATGAGCTTGATAGCAGTTCTTTCTTCACCGTCGATCTGGATATTTGCAAATGCAGGAATACAAATGAGGTCTATGCCGATTGGAGCAAGATATCCTCTTGCGATAGCGATCGCTTTCACTGCCTGATTTGCTGCACCGGCACCGACTGCCTGAACTTCAACAGCTTTCTGTTCTCTGATAACACCGGCAATAGCTCCGGCTACAGAATTCGGTGATGAATGTGATGATACTTTCAGAATTTCCATTACAAATAACCCTCCTGATATAAATATTTGTACGTTTAATGTCAAATGCCTTTAGGCTATTGTACAAATATATTATAACTTATAAATAGTGAAAATGCAAGTGTTTTTATAAACTTTGTTGACTATCTTACAATTATTCTATTTATTTTGTGCGATTTGCCATCTTTTTCATTAAATTCAACTATTGTTCCACAAAGGAAGCAAGCGCCCTCTGCCTCCTGAAATTTTACGGGCATACGGAATCTAAGGCGATTTACCGCGGATTCTGAGTCTACGCCGAGACACGAAAGCTCTGGACCTACCATGCCTACGTCGGTGATGTAGGCGGTGTGACCTCCGAGGATACATTCGTCGGCGGTCTGGACGTGGGTGTGAGTCCCGAACATTCCGCTGACCTTGCCTGTGAGGTAGTGCCCCATGGCTTTTTTCTCGGAGGTAGCCTCCGCGTGAAAGTCAAGGAAGATATTGGGAGTGTCGATATTTTCGAGAAGCTCGTCCATTTTGGTGAACGGATTGTCAAGGGGGTCCATGTAGACCGTGCCCATGAGGTTTATAACGGCTATGGAGTAGGCTCCCATATCAAGGATACGGACTCCGCTGCCTACGCAGCCGCCCTCTGGGTAGTTCGCAGGGCGGACGATATAGTCCTCGTCGAAGAGCTCCATAGACTCCTTGCGGCGGAAAGCATGATTTCCTGTGGTTATAATGTCGGCTCCTGCACGGATAATGGCGTCCGCGGAGCCGCGTGTGATGCCGTTGCCCTGCGCGGAGTTCTCGCCGTTTACTATAGTAATGTCAATGTTGTTATCGCGTTTTATGCCGCTGAGCTTGTCTGCGAGAAATTCGCAGCCTGCTCTTCCTACGACGTCACCGATAAAAAGAAGTCTCTTCATGGGCGGTTCTCACTTCTTGGCAGGCTTTTTCTTGCCGCCCAAGTTCGTATCATAGGAGATACCCGTGCCCTGAAGGCTTACGGTGGCTTTTTTCTTGTCGTTTACCGTGAGCTTGACCTTTTTGCCTGCTATCTTTGGTCCCTCAACGGATATGCTGCCGCCCTTCTTGTTCTTGTTGAAGCGGAACAGCTTGCCTATTTTGAAGCTTTTTCTGAAATGAAATCCCATATATTTTCCTCCGACGTCTATCAACTGTTGTCTCCGCTGCCGCAGACAGGGGAGATGAGCTTTTATAACTATACATATAATATATCATAAAAAATCATTTTAATCAATATAAATCATTATTTTTTTGCAGAGCCGTCCAAATCGTCGGTAAATACAAAAAGTTCGTTGGGAGTACATTCCAGAAGCTGGCACATCGCCTCGATATTTTCGTATTTGATGGAGCAGGTCTCGTTGTTTATCATTCGGCTGAAATTCTGATAGCTCATGCCGAGCTGCTTGTACAGCCAGTATTTGGTGCGCCCTTTTTCTTCAAGGAGTTCAATGACGTTGAGCTTTAACATAACTTACCTCCGCATTATCTTATTTATACATAAGATATTATTACATTTGAGCTCTTGACATATAGACATTTGCGTTATATAATGTAAACATGAGATAAGGAGGTGCGTTATGAAAGAGTTATTGAAAAAGGCTGTTTGTGAAGCTATTGAAAAAGAGTATCGCTCAGAGAGTGAGGTGCTGACGGAAATACAAAATGTTCTTGTGAGCAATCCCGACAATGATTTCGAATGCGTCGAGGGAATAATAAGCATTTTGGAAAAATACGGGTACGACTGCGGCGGCTGCCATGATTTTTAGGGCGAAATATAGCCCTGAAACGACAAATTTAAAAAAATCTGAAATTTTTTTCAAAAAACGCTTGACAAATCTTCAATACCGTGGTATAATTATTTTCGTCGTCAGGGACAAGACGCCTGACAGAACAAAATAAAGCTTATGCGATGTGGGGGTTTAGCTCAGCTGGGAGAGCATCTGCCTTACAAGCAGAGGGTCACAGGTTCGAGCCCTGTAGTCCCCACCACATGGCCTCGTAGTTCAGTTGGTTAGAACGCCTGCCTGTCACGCAGGAGGTCGACAGTTCGAATCTGTTCGGGGTCGCCAACACGCTTCTGTAGCTCAGTCGGTAGAGCAGGGGACTGAAAATCCCCGTGTCGTTGGTTCGATTCCGACCGGAAGCACCATATAGAACGCGAGAGCGTTCTATATATAATGCGGATTTAGCTCATCTGGTAGAGCGCCACCTTGCCAAGGTGGAGGTAGCGAGTTCGAGCCTCGTAATCCGCTCCATAGTGGCGGGGGAATACTCTCGTCATTGACCAAATCCCGATGCAATAGCGTCGGGATTTTTATTTTTATACCGCAATTTGGAAGGAAGCGTGTGTATCAATACAGGACTTAAAGCTGCACTTTTCAAAAAAGTGACAAATGTAACTGCTTTAGTGACAAATGTCATCTTGTCACTAAGGCAGTTTTATGCTATTATGATATCATTGAATACGACATGGAGGAGATCGGTATGAAAAATAAAGTGATATCAATACTGGTTTTTATTGTTTTATGCGCGGCTGTGTGCCTGAATACAGGCTGCGGTGCAGGCATTTCAGTGCAGGGCGGTGCTGCTAAGGCATATATCAAGGAGAAATACGGTATAAGTGCAAGGGTAAGGAATGTAGATGTAAAAAAGGCGTGGTGTTTGGAGAGAGGCTCATACTATGCGGGACTTACCGAAGTGAAAATGAGTCACGGAAAAGATGAATTTACGGTCTATTATGATGAAGATGATAATGAAGTGATCTATGACGACTATCAGACCGATGATATAAAAGAGGCGATAGTTTCCCAGTTGTCCAATGAGCTGACAGGCTTTGAGGATATTATCGTCACCGCTCGTATGGCAGGGGATCTTTCCTATGACGGGGAAAATATTGCGGAGTACCTAAGGAAAGCTGCTGAGCATAAGGGAAAAGGCTATGTTGATATATTTGTCGCCTTTGTCGATAAGGATCTCTCTGATGTAAGGAGCTTCTCGAAGGCAGGGGGCTGGATAGATGAAGGCATAATTGATATGAAATTGTTCTCTTTTGTCTCAAAGGAGGATATGGAGCGGAACTGGTCGGAAGACGGTCTTTTTGATCTTGTCAACTTTACTAACGATCCGCTTCAGATAAGAGAACGCAGATATATTGAACACGGAAAGGACAGAAGTGCCGATTTTTATGAGAAAAGAGAGATAAAGCAGTACAAGAACCTTCTTTACTCTGTTCCTGAGGGGCTGGAGGTGGCTGTATATACCATAGATGAATATACGGAGGACTGCGAGGATTATGACGACAGTGTTGAGATTTACCGGTCAAAGCTAAACAGCTCACTTGATGAGGGTTATGTTTTCGTCAATAAGAATGGCGGAAAAGGCGAAGTGATATGTATGTATCCGCTGGATAAGCTCAGATACTTAGGAGATGTGGAGGAGCTGGGGCTGAAGTCGGTAAAAGGATATTATGTTGGCAATTTCATCTTTGACGGTAGCGACTACAGCAATGTGTGCTGTTTCTCTGTTGATACGTATAAATAGTGATAAATTAAAATCCGCACAAAGAGCACAGAATGTCTTTGTGCGGATTTACTATATACAAAATTAAATAAAAATGTTATAATAAATCTATATCACTATATATAATATGAGGTGAACCATGGAAAAGGAAATGCGATATGCCGTGCTTATCGACGCTGATAACGTTGCGGCTAAGTATACTAAGTACATTCTCGATGAGGTGTCTAACTACGGTGTTGTTACATACAAGCGAGTTTACGGCGACTGGACAAGACCTAACCTTGCAGGCTGGAAAAATATGGCGCTGGACAATGCTATTACTCCTGTTCAGCAGTACAGCTACACCACAGGCAAGAATGCTACCGACTCGGCTATGATAATCGACGCCATGGATATACTGTATTCGCATAATATCGATGGCTTCTGCATTGTTTCCAGTGACAGCGACTTCACAAGACTGGCTATTCGTCTGCGTGAGTCGGGTATGCACGTTATCGGCATGGGTGAGCAGAAAACTCCCAAGCCGTTCAGCACCGCCTGCAACGCTTTCAAGTACCTTGAGATACTCGCTGATGAGGAGCTTCAGGGCTCGGGCGAGACTGAAAAGCTGGAGATGAAAACTCTCGAAACGGCTATTGTGCGCATAATCACCGAAAATGCAAACCTCAGAGACGAGATAAATATCGGCGAGCTGGGAAGCAGACTTCTCAACCGCTATCCCGATTTCGACGTCAGAAATTACGGATATTCCAAGTTCTCTCAGTTCCTTAAAGAGTTCGACGGGCTCAGCTTCCGTCAGGAGGGCAGCAGTATCCTTGTTTCCCAGAAAACAAGCATGACTGACCTTGAACGCATAGAGAACGCTATTGCGGCTATAGTCCGCACTAACGGCAGCAAGGGCTATAATCTGGGCGAGCTGAAAAAACAGCTCTGTACGAAAATGCCCGAATTTGACGTAAAATCCTACGGCTACTCCAAGTTCAGCAAGTTCGTGGAGAATCTGCCGTCATTCAAAATAAAGAACAACACAGTTATGATTTCGGAGAATTGATTTGATTACTAAAAAAACTGCGGCGCTGCTTGTGGCGCTGTGTGCGGTGCTTCTTGTGGCTGCGTGGAGATATATCAAGGCCTCGGGAGTTTTCAGAAAATACCCCGAACCGCAGTATCTCACCGCGGAAGAGGCGGAGTCCAGACCTGTCTACTATCAGCTGAAAACCGACGAAAAGGCTATATATACGGCACTTTACCGCGGTATTTCACAGCATCAGGAGTATATTCCGCTGCCCTATGAGGTGGACGGCAGTCAGTATTCCAGAATATATTGTATCCTCGAAAAGCAGGAGGGAGAGTTCTTCTTCCTCGATTCGGTCTACTATACGGCGGCTAAGGTTCGCGACGCAAGAGTGGTCTACCGAAACACGGGCAGCATTGAATATCAGGAGGAGAAGCTCCGCGAAAAGGTCGGTGAGGTCACAAGAGGGGCGCTGAATACCGATGATTACTCCCTTGTGAGGTACATAAACGACTACCTTGTCGACAATTGCAGATATATCACGGGCGAGGACGAGGACTACGCGTCTACAGCCTACGGCTGTCTTATCGAGGGCGAGGCTAACTGCGAGGGCTATGCAAAGGCGTTTGAGCTGCTGGCGTCGGAGCTGGGACTGAAAAGCGTTCTCATAACAGGTACTACGGAATCAGGCGAAAACCACGCGTGGAATCAGGTC
>Ga0256407_10006603_pt1 | contig 17834 bp, 14 predicted proteins | sample RumenRJG_04DNA_FD_193489 | JGI IMG/M metagenome (GOLD analysis project Ga0256407, IMG submission 193489) | Bovine rumen microbial communities from Lethbridge, Alberta, Canada - RJG_04 | ecosystem: Host-associated > Mammals > Digestive system > Stomach > Rumen | place: Canada: Alberta...
TATGGCGTCAGAATGGCCCCACGGCTGAGGGTCACTTTGATACCTTTGAGATGAAGGATATCCCTGGCGACACCTCTTTCCTGGAGATGCTGGACATCCTCAACGAGCAGCTCATCGAGGCCAACAAGGAGCCGTTCGTCTTTGACCACGACTGCCGCGAGGGTATCTGCGGTATGTGCTCGCTCTACATCAATGGTCATCCTCACGGACCTGCTCAGGGAGCTACTACTTGCCAGCTCTATATGCGTCGTTTCCACGATGGTGACGTGATCACTGTGGAGCCCTGGCGCTCTGCTGCCTTCCCTGTCATCAAGGACTGCATGGTCGACCGTTCTGCTTTTGACAAGATCATCGCCGCTGGTGGCTACACCTCTGTGCGCACGGGTCAGGCTCAGGATGCCAATGCCATCCTGATTCCTAAGCAGAATGCCGACGAGGCTATGGACTGCGCTACCTGCATCGGTTGTGGTGCTTGCGTAGCAGCCTGCAAGAATGGCTCTGCCATGCTCTTTGTCAGCTCTAAGGTGAGCCAGTTCGCTCTACTGCCACAGGGCCGTCCTGAGGCTGCTAAGCGTGCTAAGGCTATGGTCGCCAAGATGGAGGAACTCGGATTCGGTAACTGCACCAACACCCGCGCCTGCGAGGCTGAGTGCCCGAAGAACGAGTCTATCGCCAACATCGCACGCCTCAACCGCGAGTTCATAAAGGCTAAGCTGGCTGACTAAGTCTTGCTTTAATAGCTGACTGAGTCATGCCTATATATAAATAAGGAGTCCATGCGTATGCAGGACTCCTTATTTTATATGCATAAGACACCTTATTATATTGTGCAGCACTCCTTATTGTATATAGGACGGCGCTTTAGTAGCGTAGGGGCAGGGGGCGCGTAGGCTCCTGCTAAAGGGCCATGGGCACCGCGTCGGCTTGTAAGCCGACGAACAGAACACAAGGGGAATAGCCATCGGACGCTTAGCTCTCTCATAAAACAACGAGGGTCGATCCTCGTCGGATCGGCCCTCGTTCTGTTTCTTCAATAGGATTGAATTAATACTTACTGATACCATACTTCTCCGCCAAGCTTTTGGCAGAGACTTTCTTCTTCATTCTTTTTCCTTTGGATGTCTTCCTCTTGGAAGATGCCAGCTAGGGTTTTACTACTTGTTTTCATGGTCTTTATTTAATGATTGGATATAAAGTTTCACATTGCAAATGTAGAAAATATATTTGAGAAAACCAAATATATTGCAGTATTTTTGCGTTATATGATGATAATTGTAGCATTTTTGAATATTTTATGTGTAATATTGTAATAACTGACTTCGTATTGCAACATCGTGAGGACGATGTGAGACAACTTGCTCTTCAAGCAAGCAGGTATCCCGAAGTGGACATGCCCTATGTGCTGGACCAGATTGCAGGGTGGAAAAGAGCCAAAGAGAAGGTGCCACGATGGGCTGCTTGCAAGGACATCATCTATCCACCTCACCTTAATATGGAGCAGTGCAGCTCGCAAGCAACAGCGGAATATAAGCAGCAACTCGTTGCGACGATACTTGGAGAACAGCGTAAGATGATGACCCTCGTGGATCTCACGGGTGGTTGGGGCGTTGATTTCTCGTTTCTGGCGCAGGAATTTGGTAAAGCCGTATATGTGGAGCGCAACGAGCATTTGTGCCGTCTGGCGCGCCATAATATGCCTCTTTTGGGCTTGTCCGATGCTGTTGTTGTCAACGATGACAGCACAAAGTATCTTGTAGGCTTACAGGATGACATGCAGCGCTTCTTCTTCATAGATCCGGCCCGGCGCGACGTGCAGGGCAGAAAGGTCGCCGGACTGGAGGCCTGTACACCGGATGTGTTGCAGCTCTTCGACAGGATGATGCTGTTGTCTACAGGCGTGATGATGAAACTCTCACCGATGCTTGACTGGCACGAGGCAATTAGACAACTGAGAGAAGCCACTTCGCAAGCTGTGTCCTTTGACGTACATATACTCTCTGTACATAATGAGTGCAAAGAGCTGCTGTTGGTGGCTATGCATCATCAGCATCCGCTGACAGTGACCTGCGTCAACGATGGCGAGACATTCTCATATCATGCAGAGGAAGAGAAGCCGTCTGTCGTCCGCTATTGCAATGCTGAGCAACTACAGGACTACCGTTTCTTATATGCTCCAAATGCCAGTCTGATGAAGGCAGGATGCTTCCCGGAACTGTGTGCGAAGTATGATTTGGAGATGGCAGATGCCAATTCTCATCTGTTTCTTTCACACGAGATGATTTCTGCTTTTCCCGGCCGTCAGTTTGAGATATTGGCCATTTCATCGCTCAATAAGCGCGAGGTGAAACAAACGCTCAAAGACGTTGGCCAGGCCAACGTGGCTGTGCGCAACTTCCCCATGACCGCCGTGGAGCTTCGCAAGCGGCTCCGTCTGCGTGATGGGGGCAATAGCTATATATTTGCTACCACCATCCAGCGCAAACATCTCTTGTTTTTGTGTAGGCCTGCCTCGTGATACTGCAATAGTGACTCTTGTTTCCTTCTTCAGCGCGATGTGGCTTCTCGATGCTCTATAGACGTGGTTTCCTGATGGCAGAAGGCTGAGGCCGACCTATAGAATAGAAATTGTTAATTTGGTCAATACCTTTTGCTATTTGACTTAAAATCACTAACTTTGCAAGTCTTTAATTATTAAATATAAGAGATTCATTCATGTCCGTTGAAATTAAAAAGGTAGAGACGCGCAAAGAGCTCACCACATTTATAGACTTCCACTATGACCTTTATGCAGGTTGCCCCTACGATGTGCCTAATCTGTTCATTGATGAGATGGCAACACTGCGCAAAGACAAGAATGTGGCTTTTGACTTCTGTGAGGCAGAATATTACCTTGCTTACAAGGATGGAAAGCTGGCTGGCCGTGTGGCTGCCATCATCAACCATCGTGCCAATGAGCGTTGGAACGTCAAAGACGTGCGTTTTGGGTGGATCGACTTCATTGATGACATTGAGGTAAGCCAGGCGTTGCTCGACGCTGTGGCTGAATATGGCCGCAAGAAAGGTATGAACTCTGTCGTCGGACCACTTGGATTTACCGATCTGGACCCTGAGGGCATGCTCACCTGGGGCTTTGATAAGCTCGGCACCATGCCTACTATCTACAACTATGCTTACTATCCCGAGCACATGGAAAAGCTGGGAGGTTGGCAGAAAGACAACGACTATGTAGAGTATTACATGCCCGTGCCCGACAAGGTGCCCGAGAAATATGAGAAGGTTGCCGCGATTGTGGAGAAGAGATACAACCTGCACGTGAAGAAGATCACCAAGGCTGACATCCGCAACGGCTATGCCCATGAGGTATTCCGCGTCATCAACGAGACCTATAAAGACCTTTATGGTTTCGTGGAGCTTACTGAGCGGCAGATCGACCAATACGTCAAGTCGTATATGCCCGCCTTGGATCTCAATCTTGTAACCGTGATTGTCGACGGCAACAACTATGACCGCATCGCCGGAGTAGGCATCACCATGCCATCGATGTCGCACGCCATGCAGAAGTGCCATCGTGGACGCTTGCTGCCTTTTGGCTGGTGGCATGTGCTCAGAGCGGCTAAATTCCACAAGACCGACGGCGTGGACTTGTTGCTCATCGGCTTCCGTCCCGAATACCGCGCCAAAGGAGCCAACGCACTGCTCTTCGCCGATCTGATCCCAAGATACATCAACTATGGTATCAAGTGGGGAGAGTCGCAGGTAGAGATGGAAAGCAACAGTGGCGTGCAAAGCCAGTGGAGTGCGCTGGAACATATCAATCATAAGCGTCGCCGTTGCTATCGCAAGGCTATCGACTGACGCAATCATATTGTAACCCCCTCATCCTATCATAACTAAATGTCTGAAAATAAAAATAATAACAACAAATCGCAGGAACAGCCCACGGTGGCTTACACAGATGACAACATACGCCATCTCAGTGACATGGAGCACGTGCGTACGCGTCCCGGTATGTATATCGGACGCTTGGGCGACGGTTCGCTGCCTGAAGATGGCGTATATGTGTTGTTGAAGGAGGTCATCGACAACTCTATCGATGAGTTCAAGATGCATGCCGGAGACCGCATCGAAGTGGATATCATCGACAATCTGAGCGTCTCGGTCCGTGACTATGGACGAGGGATCCCTCAGGGTAAGCTCGTAGAAGCTGTCTCTGTGCTCAATACAGGAGGTAAATACGATTCCAAGGCTTTTAAGAAAAGCGTGGGACTGAATGGCGTCGGCGTCAAGGCTGTCAATGCTTTGAGTTCCCGCTTTGAGGTGAAGAGCTACCGCGACGGTACAGTGCGCTGCCTGGTCTTTGAGAAAGGTGTGCTGAAGGAAGACCATACCGAAGACACGCAGGACGAGAATGGTACCTATATCTTCTTCCAGCCTGACGATACGCTGTTTAAGAACTATTCGTTCCATGACGAGTTTGTGGAGACCATGCTCCGCAACTATACCTATCTCAACTCCGGACTGACGATCATGTACAACGGGCGGCGCATCAAGAGCCGCAACGGTTTGGAGGACCTGCTGGTCGACAATATGACCGTAGATCCGCTCTATCCTATCGTGCATATCAAGGGCGAGGACATCGAGATCGCCTTTACCCATACCAATCAGTATGGCGAGGAGTATCATAGCTTCGTCAATGGACAGCATACCACACAAGGCGGTACGCATCAGAGTGCCTTCAAAGAGCATATTGCCAAAACGATTAAGGAGTTCTTTGATAAAAACTACGAGTACACCGATATCCGCAATGGTATTGTTGCCGCCATCGCCATCAATGTGGAAGAGCCTGTGTTTGAGAGTCAGACAAAGATCAAGCTTGGCTCTACACTCATGGAACCCGGAGGTGAGACCATTAATAAATATATCGGTGATTTCATCAAGCGTGAGGTCGACAACTACCTGCATATCCATAAAGAGGACGTCGCCGACGTGCTTGAAAACAAGATCAAGGAGAGTGAGCGTGAGCGTAAGGCAATGGCCGGTGTCACCAAGTTGGCACGTGAGCGCGCCAAGAAAGCCAATCTTCACAACCGCAAACTTCGCGACTGCCGCATCCATTTCTGTGATGTCCGTGACGATCGCAAGGAGGAATCTTCCATCTTTATCACTGAGGGAGACTCCGCAAGTGGTAGTATCACCAAGAGTCGCGATGTCAACACGCAGGCTGTGTTCTCACTTCGTGGTAAGCCACTCAACTGCTTCGGCCTGTCTAAAAAGGTGGTCTATGAGAACGAAGAGTTCAACCTCCTGCAAGCTGCTTTGGACATAGAGGACGGGCTCGACGACCTGAGATACAACAAGGTGATCGTGGCCACCGATGCCGATGTAGACGGTATGCACATCCGTTTGCTGGTCATCACTTTCTTCTTGCAGTTCTATCCTGAGCTGATCAAGAAAGGCCATGTCTATGTCTTGCAGACGCCACTCTTCCGTGTTCGCAACCGTCGCTCCAAGATCAAGAACAAGCAAGTCATTACTAATGCAGATGCCAAACTGCTGAAGAATGAGAAGAAGAGCGACTTCATCACCCGCTATTGCTATACTGAGCAAGAGCGGCTTGACGCCATTCGTGACCTCGGACCGGACCCGGAGATCACACGATTCAAAGGTTTGGGTGAGATCTCTCCCGATGAGTTCGCGCACTTCATAGGCCCAGACATACGCCTCGAACAGGTCACCTTGCACAAAAACGACCAGGTGCAGAAGCTCCTGGAATACTATATGGGCAAGAATACCATGGAGCGTCAGAACTTCATCATTGACAATTTGGTGATCGAGGAAGACAAACCCGAAGGTGAAGAAGAGGAGAGTGTCGACGATGGAGAATAAGCGTCTCCATGATGGACAAGGATGACGTTTCTTATCAACCGGGGCAAAGAAAAGTATATCATACCACAAAGAAAAGGAGGACATGACGGTTTATGAATCAAGATCAGAAACAACGTATAGGTCTGTTTGTTGGTTCCTTTGATCCGTTTACGATAGGTCACGACGAGATCGTGCGTCGGGCATTGCCACTATTCGACAAGCTGGTCATTGGAGTAGGGGATAATCCCCGTAAGCATCATGCCTACTCGATAGAAGAGCGCGTAAACGCCATTCAGAGGCTCTACAGCGGCGAGAAACGCATCGAGGTGATACCTTATAACGATTTAGCCGTAGACCTCGCTCAGCGCGTCGGAGCGCATTATGTCGTCAAAGGCGTACGGTCGATACAAGACTTCGAATATGAGCGTGTGCAGGCCGACTACAACCGCAAGTTAGGCGGCTTGGAGACTCTGCTGATCTACGCCAGTCCGGAGATGACAAGCATCTCGTCTACCGCCTATCGTGAGCTCGTCCACTTCCATAAAGACGCTTCCTGGATGTTGCCGGGAGGAAAGAGACGGGAATAAAGCGCTTAGAAAGTTCCTATACGCTTGAGGCCTGGGCTCTATATATAATAGGTATTCTTAGAATATATAATAAGAGTTCTTAGAATAAATCACGGGTGTTCTTAGGTTATTTAGACTTTTAATCCACTACAATATGATTAGTTATCAGTCAGACGGCGTAAAGATGCCAGAGTTCAATCACCGTTCTACCACGGCATGGATCAAGGCTGTCGCAGCCACCTACGGCCGTCGGGTAGGAGAGATAGGCTATATGTTTGTCAGCGACGAGAAGATTCTTGAAGTCAACAACCAGTATCTTGGCCATGACTACTACACCGACATCATCACATTTGACTATGATGAGGGTGACGTCATCAATGGTGACATTGTCATCTCGCTGGACACGGTGCGCAGCAATGCCGAGCAGTTTGGCAAGGCCTACGATGATGAGTTGCACCGCGTCATCATTCATGGCATCCTGCATCTCTGCGGTATCAATGACAAAGGGCCTGGTGAGCGCGAGATCATGGAAGCCAATGAGGACAAGGCTTTGGCCATGCTTCCCACATATTTGAGCTGAGAAGGTGCCTGCACGCATAGTTTGCCTCTCGCTTGCCGTTTTCGTGTAAGTGGGGTTGTAGGCTATTACGCTCCCTTCAAAGCCATACAGCGCATCCGTAATGGCTTTGCAGCGTATCTATCATGACCTTATAGAACATACATGATAGCTGTTTCTGAGTTCTGTCATTACGCAAATCGCCCCACCTTCTTGCTTGGAAGGTGGGGCGATTTTATTATTTCTTTCTGTATTCAGTGGGTGTCATGCCGTATTTCTTCACGAAGATCCGGTAGAACGTCTGCGGTGCTGGAATGCCGCATTCGCGTGCTACGGCTTCAACAGAGTATTCTTGATGCTCTTTGAGCAACTTCACGGCATAGTCCAGCCGGAGGTTGTTGACGTAGTTGACAAAGTTGGTGCCCGCAAAGCGGACGAAGAGCTGACCAAACTTGTTTCTGGGCACATACACCCGATTCGTCACATCTTCACGCGAGAGGCGTGGCTGGAGGAACATCTTCTCATGGACGATATAATATTCAATGCGCTGGAAGAGAGCCTCGTCAAGGTCAATCGGGTTTGGCATAATCGTTGTTTTATATAGTTATTTTATGAAGCAAATTTAATCATTAAATAATTATCCACCAACTATTTTACACCTATTGTTCTCTCAAAACAGCACATGATGTTTAAATTGTGAATGATTGAGACATCGTTTTAAGCATTATTGACAGTATATTACTGCTCTTTGCTAATTATTTGCAGTGCTTTGGTGATAATTTTGTTTTTTTCGTTGATTATTTGAAAGTATTCATTCATATCCCAAATATCCCTGGCGACGAGTGCTTTTAGTTGAGTTTTGAGATAGGGAAGCGTTTGCTGGAGTTCCTTTTCGTCTTTCGGCTCAATCTTCTGCTTCTTTCCGTCTGCGAGGATGCTGTCGACGAGTGCCTGAGGCACCGTGTAGTGCTGTTGGAAATCGCTGAAGAGTTTATAGCGGCTCTTCAGTTCCTTGCGGTTATCGTCAACGTATTTCAGATTATGTTTGATGACGATTCCTTTCGCCATCAGCTGTCGATGAAGGCGTGTGAACAGCGTGGTGTCCAGAGGCACGAAGTAGTCTGGCATGATGCCACCGCCGCCGTACACCGTGCGGTGCTTGCGGAGCGTATAGAACTTCAGCGAGTCGGCAAAATGAATGCTGTCGGCTGAATAGAGCTCACCGTGTTTGTAGCGGTCATCCAGCTCCATTTCATAGTCTTTCAAGTCTCCTTTTTTATAGGGCTTTTGGATGCAACGTCCGGAGGGCGTATAGTAGTGAGCGATGGTCAGACGCATCATGCTGCCGTCAGCAAAGGGTATAGGACGCTGCACAAGGCCTTTGCCGAAACTGCGGCGGCCGACGACCAACCCGCGATCCTGGTCTTGTATGGCACCGGTGACGATCTCTGCTGCTGAGGCCGTGAACTCGTTGACGAGTACAATCACCTTTCCGTCCAAGAGATGTCCGTTGCCTTTAGCCCTGTATTCCTCTCTGGGCACCCGGCGGCCTATCGTGTAGACGATCAGATCGTTCTTCTTCAAGAACTCGTTGGCAATGTCCACTGCGGCATTCAGATAGCCTCCACCGTTCTCTTCCAAGTCCAGTATCAAGTCTTTCATGCCTTGTCCTTTCAGCGTGTTCACCGCCGTCATAAACTCGTCGTAGGTAGTGGCACCGAAGCTGCCGATGCGGATATATCCCACGTGCGGCTTGATCATATAGAAGGCATCGAGCGTCTTCACCGGGATCTTGTCTCTGACGACGTCGAAAAACAGCGTGCCGGCGATACCGCGGCGCACGATTCCGAGTTTCACGTGTGTGCCCTTGGGGCCACGCAGACGCTTCATGATCTCTTCCTGCGGCATCTTTACGCCTGCTATCGCCGTGTCGTTGACGCTGACGATGCGGTCACCGGCCATGATGCCCACCTTCTCCGACGGGCCTTTCGACACGGGTTGTATGACCAGGAGCGTGTCGGACTGGATGTTGAACTGCACGCCGATACCCTCAAACGAGCCGTTGAGCGACTCTGAGAGAGCTTTGGCTTCCTTGGCGGACGAGTAGGAGGAGTGCGGGTCGAGCTTTTCCAGCATGCCGCGGATGCCGTCCTCCACGAGCTTCTGCTCGTTGACAGAGTCGACATAGAGATTGTTGATCGCCATCTCCGCTATTTGCAGTTTACGCAGGGGGCTGTTCGGCCCGAAGTTGATCTGCATGCGTTGTGCCTGCACTGCCGTGGGACAGAGCATCGTGAGGCCTAACGCGAGGGCCATAAGGTATTTTTTGATTCTCATCATTCTGCTTTTGTCTAAGTCTAAACGATCTTTCTTTTAAATATTTTCTTGTAATAATACAAGGTGCGCCTTGGTGTTTCCAAGTGCCTTTCTCGTGTTCCTTTCACTCACATCTTGTATTTAACAGGTCCAATCCTTTATATATATAGGTCACATCCCTTGCTTCGGATTAGAACAACTCGGGCTGCATAGGATTCGCCGAACGTATGTTCCGGTCTAAGTGCTCGTAAGCCAGTGCTGTCGCCATGCGTCCGCGTGGTGTGCGCTTGATAAATCCCTCCATGATCAGGAAGGGCTCATAGACTTCCTCCACCGTGTCGGCATCCTCACCGATGGCTGTGGCAATGGTAGAAACACCGACGGGACCGCCCCGGAACTTGTCGATGATCGTCAGCAGGATCTTGTTGTCGATCTCGTCAAGGCCGTAGGAGTCGATGTTCAGCGCGCCCAGCGACAGCTGTGCGATGGCTGAGGTGATGGTGCCGTTGCCTTTCACTTGTGCGAAGTCACGTACGCGGCGGAGTAGTCCGTTGGCAATACGTGGCGTGCCACGGCTGCGCCGTGCTATCTCCATGGCGGCGTCGTCTTCGATAGGCACTTTGAGGAGCATGGCCGACCGCTTGATGATTTTCTTCAGCGTCTCCGGGTCGTAGTACTCCAAATGCATGTTGATGCCAAAGCGGGCACGCAACGGTGCGGTGAGCATACCGGAGCGCGTGGTGGCACCGATGAGCGTGAAGGGGTTCAGATCGATCTGTATGCTTCTTGCCGACGGGCCTTTGTCGATCATGATGTCAATGCGGTAGTCCTCCATGGCGGAGTAGAGATACTCCTCCACGACGGGTTGTAATCGGTGGATCTCGTCGATGAAAAGCACGTCGTTGGGCTCCAGCGAGGTGAGGATGCCGGCCAGATCGCCCGGCTTGTCCAGTACGGGACCGGATGTGATCTTGAAGCCTACGCCGAGCTCGTTGGCGATGATGTTGCTCAACGTCGTCTTTCCCAGACCCGGAGGGCCGTAGAGAAGAGTGTGGTCGAGGGGCTCGCCACGATATTTGGCCGCCTCGACGAAGATGCGCAGGTTGTCTACGACCTTCTGCTGACCGTTGAAGTCGTCGAAGTGCAGGGGCCTCAGCGCATTCTCGAATTCTTTCTCTGTTGAGGAGAGCTTTTCCTCATGTATGTCAAAGTCTTCTGCCATTGTTTGTTGATGATTGCTTGTTTGTTAAAGGGGGAGGAGGGGGGCGGCTGCACAGCAGCCACATACAGAACCCAGCGATAGTGAGGGACAGACGGGGTTGCAGTGCTTTGGGCTTCGCTCTTCGTCTTTTTTCCCCGCTCTCCGCTTGTGCTTTGCCGCTCTACGCTTGCGCTTGTCCGCTGCTCTCCGCTTGTGCTTTTTCTCCGCTTTTCAAGTAGGCGCGGCACTGCTCAAGGATGGCGGTGAGGTCCTCGACGGTCTCTGCTCTGAGCATGGCGATGCGTGTTTGTCGGAAGTTGGGAATGCCTTTGAAGATCGGGGAAGCGGCCAGATGACGGCGAGTGTGGAGGATACCGCGGTACTCGTCAATGCGTTCCACATTGATGCGCAGCTGTTCTTCCAGGATGTCGATCTTGTCGTCTATGGTCAGGGCAACGGGTGCTGCAGGCGTGCCTCCCTCCCGGCGTGTCTTCTCCGCGTCGATATATTGCCGCATCTCTTGGAATATCCAAGGATGACCAAAGGTAGCCCGGCCCACCATCACGGCGTCTACACCATAGTTGTCAAAGGCCTCTTCCGCCTCCTGTGGTGTGGTGATGTCACCATTGCCAATGATTGGGATATGAATACGCGGGTTGTCTTTCACCGCTTTTATCAAGGTCCAGTCAGCATTGCCGGTATACATCTGGCTGCGCGTACGTCCGTGAATGGTCAGAGCCTGAATGCCGCAGTCCTGCAACTGTTCAGCTAAGTCCGTGATGATCAGGTTTTCTTTGTCCCATCCCAGTCGCGTCTTCACGGTTACCGGTGTTTTTACGGCTTTGACAACCTCTCTTGTGATGTCAAGCAAGAGCGGAATGTTCTTGAGCATCCCCGCTCCCGCACCTTTTCCGGCCACCTTTTTCACCGGGCATCCAAAGTTGATGTCGATGATGTCGGGGTGCACCGATTCCACTATTTTAGCCGCCTCGACCATCGAGTCCACGTCTTTTCCATAGATCTGAATGCCTACCGGCCGCTCCTCATCATTGATGTGCATCTTGTCGAGAGTGGACTTGATGCTACGGATGATAGCGTCGGCAGATACAAACTCAGTGTAGACCATCGCTGCCCCAAACCGTTTGCAGAGCATACGGAAGCCTACGTCCGTCACGTCTTCCATAGGAGCGAGGAAGAGCGGACGTTCACCGAAGTCAATGTTTCCTATCTTCATATATGAGTGCAAAGGTAGCGAAAAAAAGTGGGAAAACCTATTTCAGCAAGTGATAGAATCCTCCTGCATACGGCTTGACGACTCCTTTCATCTCCAAAGAGAACAGCTTTGCCTGTATCGTACCGATATTCAGTGCCGTTTTTACGGCGATGATGTTGGCGGGCAGATCGTTTTGTGCTTGCAGCAGCGTGGTGATTTTTTGCTCCTCCTCATCGAGTTCCGGGAACATCTGTCGCTCTATTCCTGCCTTTCTCATTTGGTTGATTTGCAGTTCGTCTTGCCATCCCATGGCCTTGACGAAGTCTACTGCCGAGGTGATCAGCGCGGCTCCGTTGTCCCGGATCAGGTGGTTGCAACCTTCACTGTAGGGCGCGCCTACCGGTCCGGGGAAAGCAAAGACGTCACGGTTGTACTCTCTTGAGATGCGTGCGGTGATGAGTCCTCCGCCTTTTTCAGCGCTTTCCACCACAATGGTGGCGTCGCTGAGGCCTGCCGTGATGCGGTTTCGGCGCACGAAGTTGAGCTTATCGATCTTTGTGTGCGTCATATATTCCGTGAGCAGACCGCCATGGAAGACCATCTCGTTGGCTGTGTCGCGGTGCCGCGGCGGGTAGAGCTCGTCGAGACCATGGGCGAGCACGCCTACCGTGTCCATATTGTTTTCCAGCGCATTGCGGTGCGCATGGATGTCAACACCGTATGCCAGTCCGCTGACAATCAGCGTGTCTGGACACAGCCGGCTCAGGTCTGCGAGGAAGTTACGGATGAGATCCTGTCCATAGGTGGTGCAGTGGCGTGTGCCGACCACCGCGATGACATGTTGCCGGTTGAGGTCAGCCCGTCCCTTGTAGAAGAGCATGAGTGGCGGATCTGTGCATTCGGTGAGTCGCTTGGGGTAGTTCGTGTCGTTGAGGCAGAGCATCTGTATGTCGTGCTCCCTGCAATAGGCCAGTTCCTCCACGGCTCTTGGTCTCATGGCTTCGGCATCCATCAGGTCGTCGGCAATGCGCTGAGGCAGTCCGGGAAAGGTTGTCTTAAGATGATCGCGTTGCCGGATGATCTCAGTGGCGGAGCCCAGTTGTTTATAGAGTTCCACCATCGTGTTGAGATGGAAGTAGCTGAGACGTGTCAGGATGATGGTGTTGATGAGTTCCTCTTCAGTGATCATGCTTAGGAAAAAAGGCTATTTACAGACATTGTTGTCAGCAGCAGTGAGGGGCGTGCCGTCTTTTTCAAATCGCTCAATGACAGGAAGAAAGGCATCGTCGTAGTCCTTGCTCACGCCGAGGCGTCCGTTGATGAGCGTGACCAGTTCCGTGTCGGCATGGAAACAGAGAGCGTTGTTGGAAGCACGGTAGATATCGTGCTCAAAGACATAGCGCACACCCTCCTTATGAAGGTTGAGGCACGAGCGAAACTCATCGTCGCATTTCAGTGGTCGCTTGAATTGCAGTTGCATCCTTGCCACGACAGCGTCCACGCCCTTTTCGTGCAGGTCGGCAAAGCTCACGCCGAGGGCACGGAGAAAGCGGTGGCGCGTATGTTCGGTATAGTGGAGATAGTTGGCGTTGTTGACGATACCCTCGATGTCGCATTCGTAGTCGCGCACCTCCATACGGGTTTCGAAGAGATAAGACTTCATGAGTGTTGCGTGATATTTATTCATTTTTATTTATACACTATACATTATACATTTCTCAGGTATTCGTATCCGAATCGGCAGCGAAGGCAGTCCTTGCGGTCGCAGTATTCGTTTTTCAGTTGGATGAGAGCCTGAGAGTCACCGGCGTTTTCTACGTCGAGCCCGCATTGTTTCCACATTCTGACGATATGGTTATCCTCAGCTTTGAGCTCCTCCAGGAAGTCGAAGGCGCGGTCGCAGAGCCTGTCGTCCTCTTTGTGTCTGCCGTAAGCGAAGAGCATGGGCACCACCGTGTTGATCGTCAACACGGTGACAGAGTCTTTCGACAGTCGTTTTTCAGCCTTCTTGCTTTCCGTTCCGAAGGTATAATGCGTTTCCCAGTAGGGTGTTGCCTCGGTGTCGAAGAGTTGCTGCACCTCTTTCAGCGTCTTGCAGTCGACGAGTTGGCTCAGTCCTGTCCGGCGATGATAATAGAGGTTGGCCAGTTGTGAGATGCGTATCGTTGGGAAGTTCTGGGGTCTCAGCCTTAGGAAGCGCCATCGCTGTCCACTGATGGGCTCCAACGAAAACTTATGAGCGAGATAGAGATATTCGTGTCTCAGCCTTTGAAAGTACTCGTCTTCCTCAGCTTGCTTTCTGTGTCGTTGCGGCATGTCGTCGGTGTTGAGCATTCCCGCCTGCCCCATAAAGATTGCCTCAATCTGGAAGAGATCGTCGCGGTGGTGGTCCACGTCATGCAGTGGCACGTGTAGTGCCCACTGCTCAAACGCCTCGCTGTTGATGCTGAAACCGAAGCTTCGCGCCAGTGTGACGAAGTAAGCCTGCTCCCAGGAGCCGTTGGCAATGGCGACGCGCTGGCGTATCTTCTCTGTCTTCTGTTCGAGGCGCTCTGTCTGTAGCGCGCTCATCCACGAGTGAACGGTCAGCCGTGATAGCTGCGGAATGATGCGATAGCAGGGCGGGTATTGGTCTTCCTGCAACAGCTCTTGGTAGTGTCTTTCCACCGTCTCGGGCACTTCCATCTCCAATTGCGGCAGTACATCGCCATTGGCGGTCTTCACCTCAGTGTCAGCCTTCCCCGTGACGTGCAGCACCACATTATTATAATGGTCATCCTTCTCGTGTCCGTGGAGATACCAGTCCGACGACTTGTCGTGGATCTCCACGTTTCCCACCCACAGCGTGCCGTCGATCTTCACCTTAGCGTTGAAGAAGTCGGGACCCGCATTTCGGTTGTGCAGTCCCGGATCAATGACCTCCACGTCTTGTCCGCTGGTGGTCTTGAGTTGTTGTAGTGGGAAGAGCCTGTGCTTCCAGCAGTAGTGCAATAGCTGTTCCATCTGATGGCTTTTATAGTATTTTGGTTTGGAGAATCTTCGCTGACGCAAGAAGACTCATTTGCAAAGATAAGAAAAAATCCCGTATCTGTGTACAACAGATGCGGGATTTTTCTTTGGCGACAAAAAGATGTAAAGTTTTCTCTTCTCGTCTCTTAGTTGATAGTCAGACAGTTGCTTGCGTTTTCTGTCTGTCTGAAAGCTTATTTCAGCACTTTCTTACCGTTGAGGATGTAGACGTTGCCGTGGTGCATGGTCTTCACCTCGCGTCCGTTGAGGTCATAGACCTTGCTGTCGTTGTTGGTAGCAGTTTTGATTTGGCTGATACCAGTCTCTGCTCCCTTGTTGATAACGAGGGTATAAGTCTTGATGGTCTGCAGGTCGTCAGAGCAATAGAGCAGCTCTACCTTGCGCTGTGTGTCGGTATTGCTGAGCTCGCTGACAGCAGCGAAAGAGCCCTTGTTGGCTGTGGTGGCGGCAACAACGGCGGCAGCCGGATCTGTGGCAGTCGTGCTTATCTCGTCTTTGTCAAGCGTGACGGCATGACCGTTGACGGTTACTGCGGGCTTGTCTACATTGTAGATGAGGCTGATGTCGTCGACGTAGAGATAGTCAGTACTGCCTTGTCCCGGGTCGGCATTCGTGGAGATTGTGATAAGAATGGCTTTTCCGTTCACGTTATTGTCCGTATAGACAAAAGGTGCTGTTACTCTCTGCCAAACAAAGCCTTTGGATTCTATCTTCGCGTTTTTGGCAGTTGCAACCACGTTGTTATAAGTTTTACCTTCTTCCTGCGGGTCTTGATAATATGTGCCATCGGTGATAGCTGCGCTGATCGAAGCGTAGGGATGATCTGCCACAGGGGTTTCCTGCTTGAACTTTACCCAAACAGCAATGGAGTCAGGCGTGCCGTCCATGAGTGTATAGAATGGATCGCCATTGCCATCCTTGTCAGTTGAACTCATGTCGAGCTGGCTGTGGTTGCTTGGGTCTGTGGCAGTCATAGAACCTGCACTGAGTCGGCCTGTGGTCATTGTACCATTGGCAATGACAAAAAACATGTTGTGAGATGTGAGTAATGCACTCTGTTTGCCTGTTGAACCTGGTCTTACTTCAGTAGACTTATACAAATAGGAAGAGCCTCCTCCAGCTAACCAAACCCATGGCTGCGTTCCTGTAGCGCTTTGGAAGGAGTGCCAGGCATTAGGCTCGTCGCCACTGCATGTGGTATTTGGGTCTTCTAGACTAACGAGTGTTGCAGTATGGAAATCCTCAAACCCGCTGTTGGGCAGCTGATAGTTGTCTCCGAAGGTGACGTGGATCGTCTGTTTCATTGTCGTCTGTTGCATGTCGATGTCGATAAGCGTATAGAGTTTCTCTTCATTGACAAGCAGTTTCAGATCCAAAGGAATGGTTCCCAGCATAGGGCCCATCCATGTTACTTTGGGATCGTCGCCTTTTGTGATGGTAATATCCCGGTGTGTAGACACCACGTCTCCCTTGTCGCTCTTAGCAGCTTTGAGGTTCTTGAGCTCGATGTTTCCGATGCCCATGGCCTGTCCTTCGGCTTTGAGCATGAAATTCTTCAAGTTGAAGTTGTAGGTGCCATCGTTGTTTTTGTCCACGCTGATAGTAGCTGTCTGCGTGGTTGTTGATCCGTTGACGCTCACGACGAGTGTTTCGGTGTAGTCCTTGGCACTCATGCTCAGTGAGGAGAGCAAGGCCAGGGCTAACGAGAGTAATGTTTTCTTCATAATTTAAACCTTTTACTTAGAAAGAACTAATAATAATGTATGTTTCTGAATTCAATGATTTACCGATGCTTGAGCCGGTAGCTCACGCCCACAGAGGCAAAGATCGGGTAGAGCGTCTGCTCCACGGCAGTGAAGCCGCTGTGGTGGATGCCGCTGAGTCCCCAGCTGAGGTTGGCAAAGATCACCGTGCGCTGCCAGATGCGATATTCTCCGCCGACATCCACGCCCCATTGCAGGTGACGCATGTCATCGCTGAAGTCATAGTCGCCGCGCGTGCTCTCGTCGCCACCGAGGGTCACCTTGGCACCCGTAGGATCGCCTACGCGCAGATAGCCGTCGTGGGCGTAGCCCGTGAACTTGCGCTGGGTGAGCACCGAGAGATAAGGTCCTGCGTGGAGCGAAAAGCGGTTCGTAGCCTGCCAACGGGCGTGCAGAGGGATGGTGAGCATCCATTCCGTCACCTCTGTTGTGACGTCGCCGGTGAACATACCGGCGAGCTTTTCACCGCCGCGCACCACTTCCTCGTGGTAGTTCTTCACGCGTGCGTCCTCTTTCATGCCCTTGTTCTCTATTTGCAAACCGAGTGTCAGTCCCCAGTGGTCGTCGAGCGCTTTGTCAGCCTCCACGCCGAGCACGAGGTTAGGTTGCAGCGTGTAGCTGTTGAGTCGGCGTATTGATGCCGGCATGCCCACGGGTGCCGTACCACCGATGTTGTAGCCGAGATGCATTTTCAGTTCCATGTTGTCCATCAGTCCTTGGGCCTGAGCGTTTACGGCAAGGGCGGGCAGGAGAGCGAGAGCAAGTGCTTTTATTTTATTCATCGTCATGGTGTCTAAGAGATTATTGTTCTTTTTTGCATACCAGTCTCACTTTGTCGACACAGAGCGTAGAGCCGATGGCTCCCTCAAACTGGTCACCGTCGGCACTGGACGAGAAGACGATGGTGAGGCTGTAGCCGCGCTGCTTGAGCAGGTCGAGGTCGATGTCGCTGAGATAATTAAAGTCGATGGAGAACGGCGTCCACTCTTTTTGGGGTTTCACCATGCCCATGTCAGCAATGGCGACGATCTGCGAACTTGTCTTCACATTGTCGCCGTAGAGCGTCACGGCGTTGCCCTTGTCGTCGTGGTTGCGGTAGAGCACGGCGTAGATGGCTGCCTGGTCGGTGCGGTCAGACACGGCGTTGCCCTTCGGATCCTGGAAGGTAGCTCCCGGCTGATAGGTATAGTAGCCCGTGAGCTTCATTGGCTGTCGGTCGAAGACCTGTCCGAAGTGTGTCGCCTTCATAGCATCTGTCAGCGCACTGGCCATGTCGAATGTGCCGATGAAGAGGTTTCCGGCCGCGATGCGCTTGTTGACCCAC
>Ga0256407_10006605_pt1 | contig 17830 bp, 18 predicted proteins | sample RumenRJG_04DNA_FD_193489 | JGI IMG/M metagenome (GOLD analysis project Ga0256407, IMG submission 193489) | Bovine rumen microbial communities from Lethbridge, Alberta, Canada - RJG_04 | ecosystem: Host-associated > Mammals > Digestive system > Stomach > Rumen | place: Canada: Alberta...
TCAACTCCACAGCATTGCGGTCGTTGGCAGGTGTATTGTCATCCACCATTGGCAACAGTTCCTCAATCCGTGCCAATGCAAACTCGTATTGTTCTTTAGTAATCTTTGCCATATTCGTACCTCCTTTTATTATATCGTTGAAACATCAATCTTATCGTATTCACTGTGAGTTCCCACAAATCGGATGAAGATATGCCCGATTGTGAATTTTACGACCACTACCAGACGATATTTGTTGCCCCTGATGTCAAAGACATAGTGTTGGTTTCCAACGTAGTCTGTTGTGGGGAAATCTGCCTTGATATCCGACAGGTTCTTCCACTCTGCCTTTTCTGCGATGTTATACCATCGTTCAAGTGCAGCCTGAGCGTCTCCATGTCCTTCCGAACTATAGAACTCAACTAATCGTCTATGTGATACTATTCTCATATTCGCTGCAAAATTACATAATTATTTTGAATTTCAAAAGAAAACCGATAAATATTTCTATTTTTTAGAACTTTTCTTCTATTTTTCTTTGCTATCTCGTAATTTATAGTTATCTTTGCACCGCATACGTGCAGAACAGATGATGATACTCTTCTGAGTGAAGAGCGAGTCCAGTGGAAGACCTGCCGATGGACTAAAGGGACGAGAATCGCAAGATTCCATTTCCCAGAAGTCCATTTGTACGGTTCAAATCATAAAGCGCAGTCAGTCAGCACCGTATGATTACTGCGTGGGAAAGTAGAATGACTAAAACAACTCTGAACAATTAAGAACAACTATTAGAAAGTCTCTCATTTTGAGGGACTTTCGTCATAAAAGATGGCTGCCACATACCAAACTGAAGCCAACCGACAGATAGAAGAGGCTCAAAAAAAAACGTCATTTATGACTATAGTGAGCTACACCATCTTCGTGCAGACAATCAACACTTGTCTGCAGAGAATCAAAAACCTAATTCTCAACTTTACACGCTCCTTGATCAGTTTAGTACGCCAAATCTTCGTAGTGCTGTTCTTGCACTTGCCAATAACATCATTAATGATCCGAATTACTCTTCAGGAGGTGGTGGTGGAGATTCTTCTGACTTGCGATGGGATGGTCGTAAACCAGGTGAAGATGAAGACTCTTTTGCCCGCCGATGTCTGCTTTATGCATCCCAACAAGTAGCCCGGAATCGAAAGAAAGGATTACATCATTAAGCATGTATCTATCGGAATAGATGTCGAGAATATATTTCTTGACATCTATTTGTTCGAGGTTACAGTGAATACCTAAATTCAATTTATTACAATAATACAATACTCTATTCATCCCGAATAATGATCTTACCACCATCTTTCCCAAATATATCGTCACCGATTACTTTTATAGAAGCAGAGACAGACAAAACCAAGTAACCATCATGAAACAAAAATGCCTGGTCACAGATGGTCAATGTCCCTTCTGGAACAAAATATTCATTATCCGTAAAACCTTTACGGGCATAAAGCAGACGCTTCCTGTCAATGGTATAGACCACATCTTTATCATCAATGAACACCTCGTAATCAGACCATGATTCATTGGGATCCAATTCCTCTGGGACATACGGTTTATCCCAATCTCTTTACTTAAAAGCCTTTATATCAATTTCCTCAATACCTTCTGGAACTCGATATCGTGAAACATCTGGAACCTTTAAAAGAGTCTTTCCGTCAAGGGATATGATAGCTCCATCCTCATCATATAGGTATCTATAAATTATACCTTCCATTGCAAATAAGTGAATTAATAAACATATTGACCTTATTAAGCATGGCCATCAGTTCGATATAACCGATTTCAAAACCGTTCATATGAATATCGTATCGATGATAATCTTCATCTGGATATGGTATCTTTTGATCGACATAGCCGTTTTTTACATAGAACCATTTTCTTATGAGACATTCCTCATAGTCATCATTGTCCGGGTCAGGTGTAAAGATGGTTAGAGCTATGGGGCGATTGCCTTGAATCTCCCGTAGATGCTTAAGTAATGATGTTCCATAGCCTTTACTCTGATACTCTGGTTCAATGGCTAGGTAATAAATGAAAGAACCTTGAAAGAAGTTTATCACATAAGTATAGCCTACAAACACATCATCATCCTCAACTGCAATAAAGTCCACAGATGCTCCCTTATATAACCCTGCTAGAAAATGGAGATTCGCAGTTGTTTCTGAGGAAGGAAACACCTTTCTGTTCAACTCCTCAATTTGGGAGTTTAGCTGTTCATCCGCTTCCGTGACTTTCTTAAAAGTAATCATATCTCACGTTCTTTTATACAAAACCAATACGGGCACTGCCTTTCTTCACAATTTTCTCCTCACGACAGTACTGTTCTATCTTCTCATCGGTCACGTAATCATCGCCATAGAGGATGCTCTCGATATCACACTTACGAGTGATATTCTCTATCTGACCACCACTGAAATCAAATGATGAAGCCAGTTTTCCTGCCATGTCGGCTGAGAGCCGAGGCATCATCGACTGCCATATCTTTGTTCTTTGTGCCAGTTCGGGCTTTTCAAACTTCACCTTGTAGAGAAAGCGGCGTTCGAAGGCATGATCCATATTCTGTACAAGATTTGTAGTTGCAATCATAATGCCGTCAAGCGACTCCATTTCCTGCAGAATGATGTTCTGGATGGAGTTTTCCATCTTGTCAACAGAACGTTCGGCACCTTCACGTCTTTTCCCAATGATAGCATCAGCCTCATTGAAAAGCAGAAAGGGAACTCTTTTTGAATGTTTGGCAATGGTGCGGTATCGGTCAAAGATGGCCTTGATATTCTTTTCGCTCTCACCAACCCACATGCTCTTTACCTGCGAGATATTCACCTGCATGATGTCACGTCCGGTCTTCCGAGCCAGTTGCAGCACACTCTCTGTCTTGCCAGTGCCTGGTGCACCGTAGAACAGACACGCAAAGCCTTGTCGTCGTCCTTTTTCCTTCAGACGGTTGCAGATACCCTGATAATGTGTTTCGTCAAGCAAGTCGGCGAGTTCTTCGAGTTGATTCTTCACCTTTGGAGCGAAGAACAATTCCTTGCCGATGATGCAACTGCTCTGTAGCACGTCGCATCCCTTACTGTCACTCTGTTTGATATCAAAGTCTTGGAGCAGCGTTTCCCGTGCTTTTGCTGTCAGCTGGTATTCCTCCTTGTCTTTCATCCCCTCTGAGAAAGCATTCTCCATCCAGCCCTCACGAATCAGATAATGCTTACCCTCTGACATAGAGCGGTCAAAATCATATTTCCGATGCTGGGCATCGAATAAGAACACTAGATGGCTCATCGGCAGGCTCTCAGTACCGGATAATACCAGATGGCGGCACATGTGGGTTATCACAGCCTCACTTGTTTCTGACATGTCTATCGCACGAAGGGCTTTTACATACGGCAGGTCTGGATTCTCATCCATCAACCGCCCGATTTCTTCAAGCATCAGTTCGGATGACAACTCATCCTCGTAGCGCAGATGAGTGATGTCGTAGAAGTGCTGAAAAAACTCTATGCCTGTGGCATTCTTGTATGACTTACGCTGGAAGGGTTCATTCCTTGACAGGCTGTCAAGCAACGATGGTGCAACGGCGTAGTCATAATCGTTATTCATATTGTTCCTAATCATTCGCAGCAAGCCTTTCCTGACCAGATCGTCCACTTCGCCCTTGTACTGCAACACTTGTACGTTGTTGCAGTCGAGGTAGCGAGCCACATCAGAGAAGTCGGATTTGTTGCCGGCAGCACTCGACTCAATGAAGAGTGCCAGCAGCACGGCCTGCATTTTAGAAATACTCTGACGCTCTGACACGTAGTTGATGAATCGCTCTGCCTTCTCAAAGAAAGCATTGCTCAACTCCGAGTCTTCAGCCAGTGTCACGATGCAGTTGATGGCCGAGAGCAAAGTCAGTTCACTGCCGTCATCGATGAAGTCCTGCCCAAGATTCAAATTCTCGTCCAGCTCATCCTGAATTTTCAGTCTGCGCAATGGTTTTCTCATTTTTTTACCTCTTATCATAGCCTTCAAAACATTAGAATTCAGGATTGTATTCTCCCACAAGATAGCCCTCATAGTCCAGAGCCTCTTCGTCGGTCATAAATGTGCCAGCCTCATTGATGACACCTTGTACACCGTCCTTCGTGACAGTATAAGGCTGCTCCATGTCAATGAACTCGATATTGTCATACTGCGGAGCGACATAGAGGTCGTTGCAGTAAGAGTCGAGGATGCCGTATTTTCCGCAAGACTTGAATACCACGCAGCGGCCTGACGGGTGGTATATCTCATCAAGGATGCACGGGGCTATCACACGCCCATCCATACCCAGGATGCCCATCTTATCACCTTTCTTCACCATGAAGTAAGGTTCGATAATCATGAAGGAGATGGCATCGTAGTCGAAGGGAGTCAGTTTCTCATCGCTGCCGTCAGCCTTTACAAGCCCTGCCTTACCCCGAACCAAAGCCACCCGGGGGACAGTCCTTGCAAACAAGAAATGACAGCGTTCCTGAAACCCGTCGTATTTAGCTGGTACGACCACATCCCCCTTGATGTCCTTCAGTCCCAGTTTTCCGCCCTCCTCGAACACCGTGTCAAACCAATCATAGCGTTCAATGTACAGAGAACGTACATTCACGAGGTCATACGAGGAGCGATGCTTGACCTTTGTGGCATCACCGTTTTCCTCTGCTTTCTCCACAATGTCAATCAGTCTGTCCAGTTTTTCAATGAACTGGAGGTTCTTCACTGTAGCCTTCGGCTTGTTCTCTACGTTGGTAGTTGCTTTCACACCCATAATACTCAATTAATGATACTATCCTCGGACCATCCTCGGATTTCTGGGTGCAAATATAATACTATCATTTCGATGTGGTCAGAGATTTATAGGTATAGAAAGAGAGACTATATCATTTTTTTATATGACCTTTGCCCTCGAAATTCAAAAAGTGTTACGCATATATGAGATTTTATGAGTATTGGAACGGTTTTATTTGGGAGTATAACTCTATAGGGGAGTACTTGAAATGCTTGCTTGGCAGGTTGGTAGGAGCAATTTTAGGAGTAATGATTCTCTTCTTCCTACTTTGCTTTTTCTACTACTATGGTGAAGGTCATTGGCCTGATCTGACTCCATTTTGGAATCTGATAAAGTCATTTGTTGAGTTATAACAGATTTATATATGATTATAGGAGAACATAACATTTTACTGCATTTTTACTTCTTCAACGAGGAATATTTTGGAGGCATTCTTCCCATTCCTAATATCAAGATCAGGCATGGCTGGCATACCTTAGGTTACTTTCATTGCAACCCGGATGCACCCTTAGGAACATCAGAGACCATCGAAATAACAGATTTTTATGACTATACAGATGATGAGTTCAGAGACATTCTTATTCATGAAATGATTCATTATTACCTTTATTACATAGGTGAGGATACAAGGGTAAGACATGGAAAAGCCTTTAAGAAGATGGCCAATGAATTCAACCTCATGTATGGTACGAACGTTACAGTCAAAGTAGATATATCTATGATGAAGCCAAACCCAAATGCAGGTTACTTTACAAAACTATCATATAAACTATTTCATTAATCACATTACAATGAGACAACTGAAGATTAATAAAAGCATTACCAACCGTTCGGAAGAGTCACTTGACAAATACCTGACGGAGATAAGTCGTGTGCCCATGGTGACAACTGAAGAGGAAGTGTTACTTGCACAAGCGATCCATGCTGGCGGCAAAAAGGGAGAGAAGGCCAAAGAGCGACTCGTTACAGCCAATCTCCGATTTGTTGTGTCTGTTGCTAAACAGTATCAGAATCAGGGTGTTCCTCTTACCGATCTTATCAATGAGGGTAACATCGGTCTTATTACTGCTGCTGACAAGTTTGATGAAACGCGCGGTTTCAAGTTCATCTCCTATGCCATTTGGTGGATTCGCCAGAGCATTCTTCAGGCTATAGCCAATTATAGTCATTTGATACGCCGTCCGCAGAGTCAGATTGGTGTCAGCAACAAAATCAAGAATGCCACCAACGATTTCCTACAGAAGAATCTGCGTTATCCGTCTTCCTATGAGTTGAGTGAGATTATCTCCTTGGAAATAGACAAGATAGAGAAGGCTATTCGGTCTGAGGCATATGTGTCGAGTATCGATGCCCCTATTGCCGAGGACGAAGGTATAACCATGGCAGACATGCTTGCATCTTCATTGGAATATGCATCAGACAGGAAGATGGATTTTGATTCACTTTGCACTGACTTGAACCAAGTCCTTTCCAGCATCCTCAACGAAAGGGAGAGAACTATTGTTGTTCAGAGTTTTGGCATCGGATGCCCTGAACGCAGCTTAGATGATATAGGCTACAGCATGGGACTCACTCGTGAGCGTGTCCGTCAGATCCGAGAACGTGGTCTCGAAAAAATACGCAAACATCCCCAATCCAGACTTCTCCTCAAACATGTAGCATAAACAACTATTAAAAAGAGCGGTGGTGTCTCAACGACAGCACCGCTCTCAGACATAAGAAGATCGTTTAGCACTTCCACTGTACCGAGTCTGAACTTCTCACAGATGATTGAAATAGTGCAACGCTCCCAAAATAATGATAGTATGATATTCCGCTGAATATCTATTTTGTTATCAATTCTATCTTACCGTTGAGGAATGGCTTCCACTCTTCAGCTCCGAAATCACCCTCTATATAAACAGTATCGCCAGGAGCAACGGTTTGGTTCCAGCGCTCCATCAGTGTCTCGTTGCGACTCGTACTGGGTTTAATCATCCTGCTCAGCTTGTCCATCGGCTCAAAAGCCGGACCTCGCATGTGGTGAATTTTCTCTTCCTCCTTGCGGGGACGTTCCATCCATGCCTTCAACTCCTTCAGGCAATCTTCCAACGAAGCATGAATCTTGTTCACACCATAATACTTCGCCATCCGCTTCAGATGATGAATACCAGCCAGTTCCTCGCATTCAGGGTCAACACCGATAATGACCTTATGCCCACGTGCCAGGTTCTCGGCCATCTCCAAACGTGTGGTAATGGCATAGATACGTCGTTCTGACATGGGGTGTGCCTGTGGCGGAATCCAGAAAAGGATTACATCGCACATGCGAAGACCAAATGTTTCCCAGTTCACCTGATACGTTCCTGTCACAAACCGTTCAGTCTTACGTGGATTCAACATCGTAAGATTCTCAATACCCAGCTGTGCCGCTACCTTCGGAGCATGCGACTGCCAGGAAGGAGCACCATTCATTGGGCCTGCAAGAAACACTGTCCACTGCGTTTTCTCAGTTACGGGAGTTGGGGACTTAATAACTTCTATCATACACTATATGTAAAATTTGATGTTGCAAAATTACAAAAAAATGCTAAAATGTGCCTCATGAGTAAACATATAACAGATGTTTTTCTTAATTTTGCAACAGATAAAACTGTTATGCGTATGGAGACTTTCTATCACGGAACATCGGTTCTATTTAAAAAGTTCGACATTGCCCATGCTTTGGAGGGTGATGGAAAGGCAAAGTTTGGCTTTGGTACGTATGTTACAGAGTCATATACCTCTGCAGCGCACTATGCTTACAACAAAAAGCGCCCAGAGAACAAAGACTACTATGTCTATACCTTGGAGATTCCTGACATGACAGACGATAACCATCTGTTCTCTGTCCGCCATGTTCATCCGTCTATCATCGAGCATGTGGAGAGTGCTCTTGGCGAGCGGATTCCAGAAGAAGCACGAACAGTCGGCAAGTTTTTCCGCAAATACGTTGGCAACCGTCTTATAGGTAAGACAGGCACCACAAAGCAACTCGTAGGCAAGGCTGACCTCGATGCAGAGAAAGCTGCTTCCAAATTCTTCAGTGAAATTGGCTTGGAGTATTTCGCATGGCCACAAGCCCAGTCAAAGCCGGATGGGCTGACCAATCGTGTGGTTCTCAACATCGACAAGATCCGCATCGTACGCATCGACAAAGTAGAACTTGACGCGAAGAAGTTCCACCTCATTGAGGGTTCAGAGAAAGAAGTTCCACTTGATAGCTTCTAACACATAGGATTATGAGTTTCTATAGCATATCAGTTTTTATTCGCGAGAACTATCCAGACTATTGGGGGCTGCAATCTTATCCTGCAGACCAATGTGTCAGAATTCATAAGATTGACGAGGAATGGGGCATCTTCAGTAACTTTGGACATACCCCCATCGTCGTTGAAGGTGTCACTTTCGACACCAGCGAACGTCTTTTCCAGTTAATGAAATTCAAAGATGAGGAACCCGTCAAAGCTATATATTATAAGAAAGGTAATCCCAAGATGACTACCAAGCATTGGGAGAAGACCCATCGTCGTGAAGACTGGGGCAAGATGATTGTTGATGCGATGAAGTTCTGTCTGATGCAAAAGTATGAACAAAGCGAGGCATTTCGCCAGGAATTGGAACGCTCGAAAGGCAAAATCATCGTTGAGGATCAATCCGGCTTTACGAAAAAGAATCCTGATGCATGGGGTGTGAAGCTGCAGGATGACAACTTTGTTGGTCCCAATCTCTTAGGTCGCCTCCTCATGGAACTCCGCGACAACGGCAAGTTGGACTATACCCTTCCTGCAGATGCATTAAGTTTTATTGATTACCTATAACAATCCCTTATAGGTATATCTGGACTGCTATTGTGGATTTTTTTTGCGAAATTTGCCCTCGCAAAACAAAATCACAGTAGAATGACAGCAAAACAAACAACCCAACTTAAGCCCAAAGCTCGTAACGGAAAGCCACTTATGAGCGAGTTACTTACCGATGTCCGCAAGTACATCGAACTGGCAGAACAGGCTGACGTAGAACCTCTGCGCCAGTTTCTCTTCAACGAACCTGAACGTCCGCTCATCGCAATGGGGCACGGCGGTTCCCATTCCTCTGCCGCATACGCAGCACTCCTCTATGGAACCAACTGCGGACTTGGACGTGCCATCACGCCTTACCAGGCCAACTCCCTCTCTGATGCAACGCTAAAGAGCGCCAAGCTGTTGCTCGTCAGCAAGTCGGTCAAGAATCAGGATGCCGTATACATCGCTAAGCGTATAAACACAGTCAATCCCTCTCGTAGTTACATTTTCAAGCTCCCCTCCGATGTTCCAGACGGTTTCATCAGCATTGGCGGTACCTTCGCATACTTCTCCTTATTATATAAAGCCTTCACAGGCGATGCATACTTCTCGCACAGGCTGGCACTCTCTCCAGAGTCTGCCAACAACTTCACCTACCGCTGCGTTGATGGAGTCACCACTCCACCAGACCTTAGCACCATCACGCAATTCACCGTCTTGTACGGATCATACGCAGATCCTGTTGCCCACAAGATGGAGAGCAACATGACCGAAGCCGGACTGGCCTCATGCGTCATCTCAGATTATCGCGACGAGTGTCATGGGCGTTTCCTTGCTCTCTCCAATTCTATTCAGAGCAAGCATCGTCCACAAACCGATTGCGTCCTCGTTCTGCTCGTCACACCACGCGAGGAAGCCCTGTGTCGCAACTTCCTCGCCAACTTGCCAGGACGTCTGCCCATCGTCCTTATCCGTACAGACATCGCCTCACCACTTGGCGCCATCGACCTGCTCTACAAGATGAGCATGTTCACCAGTGTCTTCGGCGAGCAGTATCGTCGCTCCAATCCCAACGACCCGAACAACCTTGGCGGCTTCGACAAGCGGGCATTCCGAAACAACGTCCGTTTCTGCCAGGACTTCAAACTATACGGTAGTCTGTCGTTACAGGCTTCCGACATTCCTTACACTGACCGGCTTTGCCTATGAGCAAAGCTGGTAATTTGCATTTATAGGTATAGCCAAAGGGATAATTTGCCCATTGTTAGTACCTTTGCCACGAATTTCTAATTTAGCAGTAAATATGAACAAGGAAAAGCAAGGAAAGAAACTGACATGCCTCGGTGTGGGTACATTCCCGCTTGACAATCTTCAGGAGAAGAATGGTAAGGACGTAAAGACCATCTACCAGCATGTGGGTGGCACTTGTGGCAATGTAATGTCGATTCTCGCTTGGATGGGATGGCATACGCTGCCCGCAGCCCGACTCGACGACTCTGAGACAGGGCTGCTCATCAAGGCTGACCTCGAGAGCTATGGCTGCGACACGCGCTTCGTCAGCAATACCCCTGACGGTGGTACTACCATCCTCGACATCATCCACAAAACTGGTCGTGACGGTAAGCCCAAGACTGCCTACATGGCCCATTCCCCGCGTGGAGGTCGTTTCGTGAATCATCGCTTCTGGACGCTGAAACAGGCACAGGCGCTTTTCGATTCGCTGGAGGAGATGCCCGACGTGTTCTTCTTCGACCGTTGTGCTCCAGGCAACATCCTGCTGGCTCAACTCTTCCATGAGCGCGGTGTGTTGGTTTATTATGAGCCTAACGAGCCTGTTGATCGCAACTTCCTTCGCGCCGTCGCAGCCAGCGACATTGTGAAGTTCTCCAATGAGAAGCATCCTGATGTATCCTTCACAGAAGGTTTTACAGACAAGCTCTTCATTCAGACACTGAACGAGAAGGGCCTTCGCTTCAAACTTCGTGCAGAGGGATGGATAACCATTCCTCCTGAACACAACCCACACGTAGTGGATGGTGAAGGTGCCGGTGACTGGACGACCTCGGCTTTCATCAACGAGATGGGACATCACCACATGCTGACCTTTGACAGGATTCATCTGCCCAACACATGGCATTGTTTGCAAGAAGCACAGCGGGTAGCTTCAGAGAGTGTTTCATATATTGGTGCAAAGGGACTGATTCATCATTAGTCCCTTACCAAATCTTATTATATGCAATACTTTCCATTTTCGTGATGTAGTTTGAATAAAAAATGGTATCTTTGCACAAGATAACTAAAAATACCAAGTATGAAGATTATATACAGCCCTTTCTACAATGGAAGTTATTACATGGACATGAAAGCCAGACAGGTTGTGCTTGATGTTCAGGTGTTGGAAACTCAGGGTTTTCTTAGTCAACTTGCGTTACATGCAGGTATTCATCAGCAGATGCCGTCTTTCCCGGAAAGGCTTACCTCATATCATAAGGCCTTGCTGGAATATGATAGCGTTAAAGAAGAAAACATCTTCCATCGAAGCATCAAGATTGACAGCATGAGTGTAGCCAAGACGCTTCTTAGGTGGAGAGACTGTCTGGCATTGTGTGGTTGGAACAAGAACATAACACTGGAAGAGTGTGACCGTCTTAATACTTTGGCTGATATTGACAATTATTTCAATGATGAGGGGATTGCCTCCTTGTTACTGAAACTTTCTAATCAGATTCTACTGATGGAATCTGGCGAAGTAAGAATACCACAGGTTTATAAGAACCTTGTCATAGAGATTCCCTGCCCTTTCAATCTATTACCAGATTATATCAAACCACTATTGGCTTCTCTTCAAGGTATTGGTGTCACCATACAAGAAAACACTTCCGATAGCACAGCACAGCCTAAAGCAATCAATGAGATTCATTTCTCTCAGCAGTGGAAAGCAGAAGTATGGCTCTCACAACAACTGCCAACCGCCTATGATGTGTGGATCAATACAGACAACAAGCGACTCGATAATTGGCTCCATATGTCAGGCTATCCTGTGTGTGGCAGTGAAATGACAGCAACCAATCCGCAGATTACCCAGATGTTCCTGCTGGCCATACAGTTGTTTCAGCGTCCACTCAATGTTAATACACTCTTACAGTATCTATTCCTCTCTGAATGTCCACTCGACAGACAGCTGCGTGGCCGTCTGGCAAGGGTTATAGTTGACGAAGGAGGCTTTTGCAACGAGAAGGTTCAGGAATGCATCACCGCATACATCGAACGGGAATTCAAGTCTGCTGACGACGATACTCCACAAGAGAGTACCAAAGAGCAGCGCGAGGAGAATTACCTAAAATATCTGCCCTTTGACCTTAGGAGAGATGACAGTTCCTTACCATTGGCAGAGGAGTCGGACACTGTGAATGTCAAGGCTCTTGGGAAATTCCTTTCTGCTATTAGTGCCTATACTTCCAGCAAAGCCGTGAAGATTACTGCTGTACAACCATACGATGCCCGCATTGCTCAATTAAGGAATGTGTCAGAGATGACGGATGCATTACTCAGTCAGATAGATGCTTTGGTTGATGGTAAACTCTCTTTCACGACTCTAATCCAGTGGGCCCAGTCGCTTTATGAGGATGGTGACTTCATACTCTATCATGCCCAGGTTGGCGGAAGATGTATGATCAACAGTCCGTCTAATATGATTGATAAGGCAGAGAGCACCATCTGGTGTGATTTCTATGGTGACACATCTTCAACGCTGTCAACCGATTTCCTTTCTAACCATGAGATAGAGCAACTTGGAAAGTTCGGAGTGTTGCTATGGAACAAGCAGCATGAAAGTGATCTCATGCATCTGATGACTTACAGACCTGTCTGCCAGACATCTGGAGAATTAGCCATCGTTACATGTGACCAGCAGGGAGCCACTAAGCTTCCTATGCATCCGTTATATCTCCAGTTACCTTCTAAGCCCCAATTTATAGATGGCGACATTCTCTATCAGGAAATGGCCATTAAGATAGTCACCCCTGTTGACAACCATCGCGAAGAGGATAACATAGAGATTCGCTTTGATGCAGAAAAACATCCTGTCACCTGGCGTAAGGTTGAGAGTTATTCTGCTCTGGAGAAACTCCTGCAGAATCCGTTCGACTATTTCATGAACTATACCCTTCAGTTTATAGATACCAACGAGACTAGCATCAACATCTTCCTGACATATGGTAATGTTGCCCATAAGGTCGTTGAAACTCTCTTTACTGCTGACAGAAACGGTGTTTCTTTAACTGATTATGTAAACGAACATTACGAAGAAGAACTGAATAGAGCACTTATTCAAAAGGGAGCTATACTCTTACTGCCAGAGCATCATCTTGACAGAGAGCGGCTGCGCTATCGCTTCAGAAGTTGTGTCAGCAAACTCGCAACTATTATTCAGGAGAATAATCTGACCGTCATTCAGTGTGAACAGAAGGAAGAACATGATTTGAACTTTGAAGGTGGCATTATCCTGCAAGGCTACATCGATATGCTTCTGCGCGATTCCGAAGGCAATGACGTAGTCTTCGACCTGAAATATGTTTCCAAGAAAAATAAGTTCATACCTGTCCTTGAGAATAATCGTGCACTTCAATTAGCTATCTACAAGGCTATGTTGCTGAATCACGATCAACCACCAAAAGCTGTTCGCACAGCCTACTTCGTTATGCCATACGGAATACTCTTCAGCACAGATCATTTCCTTGGAGAAAACTGCGAACTCATCACACCAAAAATTCAGGCTGAACTAATGCCTCAACTACGCAACGGTTATGCTGAGAGAGTCAAGGAAATCAGCGAAGGTAGAATCGAGACTGCAGGAAACATGCCTATTAAAGGAATTCCTTATGCGCAGGCAGAAAATGTTTATCCTTTGGATGCCGAAGGGGTCAGAGAGCCCAAAAAGGCAGAGAACATGTATTCTGTTTATAAGAGTTTCACCATCTAAAGACGCAAACATATTATGACAAAGAAATTCATCAGTGCTGGAGCAGGTTCTGGCAAGACATACACAATAACAACTGATGTTGCTAAGATGGTGAAAGACCATCTGCTTAATCCCGACCAAGTCATCATGACCACCTTCACTAAGGCGGCCGCACAGGAGTTGCGCGAAAAAGCAAAAAACGAACTGGCTAACCTGGGGCTTCTTCGTGAGGCACAGCAGATGGAACATGCCCTTATAGGAACTGTTCACTCTGTAGCCAACACCTTTCTCACCAAGTATTGGTATCTCCTTGGCATCATGCCCGATGCTGCCGCTATGGAGGAGAGTGAGCTACAGCTTTATCGCGACCACTCTCTACGTGGATTACTCGAACCTAAAGACCGCACTTTCTTGTATCATTATGCAGAAACCTACAACGTTTCTTACGATCATAGTGAGCACAAATCTGGTGTTAATTACGAGTTTTGGAAGAAAGATCTATGCCAAGTCCTCGACTACATCCAATGGTACAGCATCAGCGACGAGCAGTTGAAGAATAGTGTTGCGACAACCGAAAGTTTTATCGCTTGTCTCGATGAAGCAAAAGATGACACATCATTGATGAAACAAGCAAAAGCTGTCATCAATGATATTGAAGTTGCCCTGAATAGTCTCAGGAGGCAAACTGACAAGTCGAATAATGAGCGTCAGCGCATCAACAGTTACAAGAATCGTCCCCTTACTGCAGATGAATTATCAGACTTGGAATCCATTGCAAAAGGGCGTTGTAAAGAATCAGAAAACTACAAACGTTTCTCTGCGAGTCTTGCAGCATCAACACTGTTTACGAAAGACTCTGCCGATGATCAGCGTAAATATGCCGCTCTTATCTTCCACCTTGCCAGCCGATGGAAGAAAGAATATCGTCAATACAAGGACGAGCATCACCTTATCGACTTCAACGATATGGAAATGATGTTCTTGCAGTTGCTTGACATAAAGGAAGTACAAAAAGATATCAAGTCTCACTATACCCACCTATATGTCGATGAGTTCCAGGATTCAAACCCCATGCAGGTACGTATCTTCCAGAAACTCTCCTCTCTGCTTAACACTGTTTATGTCGGTGATAAGAAACAAGCAATCTATGGTTTCCGAGGTTCGGATACGGATTTGACAACTGCTATTGCTAACAGTATCGGTGACATTCAGCATCAGAAATACTCCTACCGTTCCATAGAACCATTGGTAAATTTCTCCAATGCCATCTTCTCGAAGGTCTTCCACAAGATGAATACCGAAGAAATCGAACTGAAAATGCCGGCAGAGAACGGCAACTATACTCTAGTTGACAAGCCTCTTCGTCTTTGGCCAAATACTGGGGACAAAGCACTGGCTCTCCAGATTCAACAACTGATTCTCCGAGAGAAAATTGCACCCAAGGATATTGCTGTACTTGCTCGAACAAATGCAGACCTTGACCGATTGGCAGATGAACTGCGAGCATTGAAGGTCCCAGTGTGCCGTGAGTCTAATGATATCAAGGAGTCACGTTCAGGTCGTTTAATGAAGGCCCTTCTAACGCTGGTCAATACCCCATCTAATCAGTTGGCTCGTGCCGAAGTTGCTTATCTCACTGAGCCTGGTTACCATGTCACTAAGATTATTGAAGATCGCCTTTATTTTCTGTCTGAGGAAGATAGTGCCCCTTCTAGTTATCTGAAAGATCTTCCTATCATAAGCCATCTTACCCAGCTTCGTAGCTTCCGTTCCAACGGTAATGAGGAGTTTTCGACCAATCTACTTGGCTATCAGAGCATCAGCTCATTGGTCGAGAGTCTTGTCATAGAGTTAGATCTCTATTCTTTGGTACAGAGTTGGGAGAATGCCCAAGCAGAAGAAACAAATCTTCAGGTATTGATTGACTTGGCACAAAAATACGAGGACTATGCCACCAAACTGGCTCAACCTGCAACCGTTGCTGGGTTCATAGAATTCTTTACAGGTCAGCAGCAAGAAGGTGCTGCCAATGAAGACGGTGTTCGCCTTTACACCTATCACAAATCCAAGGGATTGGAATGGAAATTGGTTATTATGCTGTCACTTGATGATGATGCCTCAGATACTACCAAAATTGCCACACGGAGTATGCTTGGCTGTCATCATCATCGTGAGCAACAGCCCACGTCAGAGAATCCGAATCCACCCATGACCATTTCGTTGGTTCGCAACATCTATGGCAGTACTGATGCTGCAAAAGAAGCAGTCAAATCGAGGTTGCAAAGGCATCCTCTTTGGGAAACTGTGTTTAAACATGAAATTGACGAGGCAGCAAGACTGTTGTATGTCGGAGTGACACGCGCCCGTGAAATACTGATTCTTGCACCAAAAGAAAAAGATGGTGCTGTCAGCCTCAGTTGGTTCGCTTCCGTTGGTGTTAAAAACATTACACAACTCTTGGACGGTAGCGAAAATCAAGACTTATTTGGGATAGGTATACCTTTGCATATTGAGCGAAATGATGCTGACAATAAGTTGGAATGGCCAGAACTAACAATGAACCGAGTCCATGACATAAAGGCAGATTTCTCCCGACTTGACAACATGCTTTTCGTTTCACCGTCTAAGGCAGGAACGTCTCCGCATAATATCGTACCCATTAATGACAAGGAAAGCAGAATGCCTGTGCGCAATAAACCTGACGAAGAAGCGCTTATGGGTGATTTCATCCATCAAGTCTTCTGCTGTTGTGATGATGGTATCACAATAGATCAGATAGTCAAGCTACGCAACAGCTACGGATTTACAGACAAGAACATGTCTGAGCCTGGCAGACTTCTCGACTCATGGAAGTATCTGACTGATACTCTTGAAGCAAGATATGGTAAGGCTATTAAGCGACATCATGAAAAGCCTTTCCGTCATTTAGATGCGGACGGACATATTGTCAATGGCTACATTGATCTCATTTGGGAGACGGAAGATGCCTACATCGTTGTGGACTATAAGACCTGTCCAGGTAACTATAGTTTAGTATTCAACCCTGCCAGCGAGCATTACGCTGGCCGTCATGGCGACCAGCTCGATTGTTACCAGCGTGCTTTAGAAGCAGAAGGCAACAAGAAGGTAGTAGCTCGCATCATTTATTATCCAGTAACTCAGTTTATCGTAGAAGTAAAATGAATAAAAAGCATCTTGTTATCCTGTCAGGTGCAGGAATAAGTAAGGAAAGCGGTATTGACACCTTCCGCGATAAGGATGGCATTTGGACTAAAAAGAATGCTTTGAAGCTTGCCAGCATTGAGGGTTGGAACAATGACCCACAGGCTGTGCTTGACTTCTACAATGCCCGTCGTCGCCAGTTACTGGAGGTACAGCCAAACAAGGCTCACGAATTGCTGACACAATTGGAAGAGTGGTATGACGTAAGTATCATCACACAAAATGTTGACAACCTCCATGAAAGAGCAGGTTCTTCTCATGTCATACATCTTCATGGAGAACTGGCAAAGGTCTGTTCTTCCTTTGATAAGGAAAACGCAGATTGTATTGAGGTGCGTCCTCTTTCCGATGATATCCATATAGGTGACAAAGCCAAGGATGGCAGTCAACTTCGTCCATATATTGTGTGGTTTGGCGAACCAGTTCCAAACATGCCTCTTGCTATGAATACTGCTTTTGAGGCAGACATCTTTGTCGTTATTGGCACATCACTTTTGGTATCTCCAGCCAACACTCTCACAGCATGTTCTGGTGCCAGTCACAATATTGTCATTGATCCTGGCGAAGTAGAGATTCCAGAAGGATTCCTTCATATCAAAGAAACAGCAACCGTTGGCATGGAAATGCTTTATCAGTCTCTTATAAAACTTCCATACGTATAAAAGCAAGGTCATATTGAGAAAGATTGTCTAATTTTGCAGACGTAAATCAAAAACTCGTGATATATGGCAAAGCAAAAGACAATCAATCGAGAGTTTAAGACAGTGTTTTTCGACTACGATGGGACGATGTTTGACACCGCAGGAGCTGACCAGTACGTGGCCAGGCAGAAGACCCTGCGTCGTTTTTCTCCTGAGTGGGTACAGGCCAGGAAGGAGTATCTCAAACACATCAAGCAATGTCCCTTGTATGATGGTTGGCAGCAGGTCTTCGACTACATCAAAGCGAACAACATCCAAGCTGCTATTGTGTCAGGCAATAACCGCGAAGTTCTGAACGTAGCGGTTCGCACCTTTG
>Ga0256407_10006606_pt1 | contig 17826 bp, 18 predicted proteins | sample RumenRJG_04DNA_FD_193489 | JGI IMG/M metagenome (GOLD analysis project Ga0256407, IMG submission 193489) | Bovine rumen microbial communities from Lethbridge, Alberta, Canada - RJG_04 | ecosystem: Host-associated > Mammals > Digestive system > Stomach > Rumen | place: Canada: Alberta...
TGACCTGGAAGCATTGCTTCAGCCAGCCATTGCTACCAAATAGAAGTTAAAACTTAGTTAAAAACAAGAATTTCAGAAATTGGGATGTCCTTTGTTTAAAGGGCTTCCGAAGCAATTGAGTGTTTACTACGTAACTTGCTGAAAATCAAGTTTACGTTAAAGTGATGGCTTACAATTAATGTAGATTATATATGGAAGTTATACAAAGCTTTCCCAGAATCAGGAAACGCCCTGTACATGGGCGTTTCCAATGATTCTGCGGAGAAGTGGACGTTTACTTTTAATATGAGATTTGCTTATTTAATTTTGGCTCATAATAGCTTTGGGCTTTTAAAAGAACTAATTAGTTTTTTGGATAATCCAAATAATGATATTTATATTCATTTAGATGAAAAGATTGGTGTGGTCGATTTTACGCAATTCTTGTCTTTATCACACTATTCTAAGGTGTGCTTTATTGACAAAAGAGTTGATGTTGCATGGGGAGGTGTGTCACTTGTTGAGGCAACGTTAAACTTGTTAGAGGCTTCAGTTGATGGCAAATATGATTATTACCATCTGTTGTCAGGTGTTGATTTTCCGATAAAAAGTAACGAGTACATACAAAAATTCTTTAAGGAAAATGAAGGAAAAGAATTTATTGGTTTTGCTAATCATTGTTTAGAAAGTATGTTAGTGAACAGGCTATCGTATTATCATATCTTTAATGGTCATGGAATCCGTAATAGTTTTATTATTCGCGGAATTAACGCAATTCTAATTAATATACAAAAACTGTTTCATATACATCATCATTTCCCTGTTAATAATTATAAGAAAGGGGCTGAATGGTTCAGTATAACTCATGGACTATGTAAAGATATTGTAGATGAAAAAGGTTTTATCCTAAAACATTACAAATATACTTTGATGCCTGATGAGATATTCTTGCAATCATATGTTTATAATTCAGATAAATATAAAAATAACTTATATAATGACAAAGATGAAGACTTGGGTTGTATGAGAAAGATTGATTGGCTAAGGGGGCAACCGTATGTTTGGCAATTAAAGGATTATGAAGAGTTAGTAACAAGCCCATATCTATTTGCTAGAAAATTTTCAGAAAGGGATATGGTTTTAATACACAAATTGTCTTTGCTAAACAATAAAACACGTGGAACAGTACCTGTTTCGTAAGCTATCATAATGCCAGGGAGGACAGGTCAGCGACATCTGCATAAATTGAGGCGATAAACTTGCTTGAATTATAAACATGTCAAGGATGGTAAAAAAAGGAATCTAGCACTGGGCTATTTCATGTGATAATGCACGCTATATGGTGAAGTACTAACAATAAATATACAATAAAGAATATGGCTTTAAGACCTAAATTAGAATTTTACAGATTAAGATTTCCCAATAATTTCCCAATAATTTAATTTAGTTAGTATGAACGTAATAAAAACAGCAATAGATGGCGTGGTAATCATAGAACCATGTATATTCGAAGATGCTCGTGGCTACTTTTTTGAATCTTTCTCTCAGCGAGAGTTCGATGAGAAGGTAGCTCCTATCCTAGGACATACGGTAACCTTTGTTCAGGATAATGAGAGCAAATCATCCTACGGAGTAATGCGTGGACTGCATTTCCAGAGACCTCCATATACACAGAGCAAACTAGTACGTTGCGTGAAAGGCGCGGTGCTTGATGTTGCTGTGGATATCCGCAAGGGTAGCCCAACATACGGACAGCATGTTACCTGTTTGCTTGCGGCTCATGATGAAGAAGGAGAACGGTTTGCAAAGGAATTAGGTGAAGAGGTTACATCTTCCATCAGCCCTCTTCCATCTTACATCGGTCTCCAGTTCTTCGTTCCTCGTGGCTTTGCTCATGGTTTCGCTGTGTTGAGTGATGTGGCTGTCTTCCAGTATAAATGTGATGAGTTCTACCATCCAGAGGCAGATGGCGGTATCAGCATCATAGATGATTCGCTTGGTATAGATTGGAAAATTCCGACTGAGCATGCTTTGCTTTCGGAAAAAGACACTAAGCATGCTGTTTTGAAAGATTTTGATTCTCCTTTTGACATAAACGTAAACTTGTATTAATATGAAGGGTATCGTATTAGCAGGCGGCTCTGGGACCCGCCTTTACCCTATTACTAAGGGTGTGAGCAAGCAGTTGCTCCCTATTTATGATAAACCTATGGTTTATTATCCTATTTCTGCTCTAATGTTAGCAGGAATAAGGGAAATTTTGATTATCTCAACACCATACGACCTTCCTGGTTTCAAACGTCTGCTTGGCGATGGTTCTGACTATGGTGTTCATTTCGAGTATGCAGAACAGCCCTCACCAGATGGACTGGCCCAGGCATTTATCATTGGAGAAAAATTCATTGGTAATGATAGTGCCTGTCTTGTGCTTGGTGACAATATTTTCTATGGTGCAGGTTTTACTGCTTTACTTCGTAAGGCTGTAGAAGATGCAGAGGTTAATGGAAAGGCATCTGTGTTTGGGTATTGGGTGAACGACCCAGAACGATATGGCGTTGCGGAATTTGATAAGCAGGGCAATTGCCTTAGCATAGAAGAGAAACCTGCGAATCCAAAATCTAACTATGCTGTGGTTGGTTTGTATTTCTATCCAAATAAGGTGGTTGATGTTGCCAAACATATCAAACCATCCGCCCGTGGTGAGTTGGAAATAACAACAGTGAACCAAGAGTTCTTGAAGGATGGTGAACTAAAAGTTCAGGTTTTTGGTCGTGGTTTCGCATGGTTAGATACAGGTACACACGATAGCCTTGCAGAGGCTTCCACCTTTGTGGAGGTGATTGAAAAACGTCAGGGATTAAAGGTGGCTTGCTTAGAGGGTATTGCCTACCGTAATGGATGGATTTCAGAAGAGAAGATGCGTGAACTCGCTAAGCCTATGCTTAAAAATCAATACGGCCAATACCTGCTAAAGGTGATTGATGAGATGAAAGAGGAGATTAATTCAAACACTTTACAACACGTATAATAATATGAAGCGAAATATAGTTATAACTGGTGGCGCAGGTTTTATTGGCAGTCATGTAGTCCGCCTCTTTGTGAACAAATATCCTGATTATAAGATTATTAATCTGGATAAATTGACCTATGCTGGCAACCTTGCCAACCTAAAAGACATTGAGGACAAACTTAATTACAAGTTTGTCAAGATGGACATTTGTGATTTTGATGGCGTTCTAAAACTCATGCAAGATGAGAAGGTGGATGGTATCGTTCACTTGGCTGCTGAAAGTCATGTCGACCGTAGTATCAAAGATCCCTTCACCTTTGCACAGACCAATGTGATGGGTACTCTTAGTTTGCTCCAGGCGGCCAAAGCATATTGGGAGAGCCTTCCAGAAAAGTACGAGGGTAAGCGTTTCTATCACATCTCTACTGATGAAGTATATGGTGCTTTACAGATGACGCACCCAGAAGGCATTGAACCGCCTTTCACTACTAAGGCATCCAGTGGTAAGCACCACCTGGCTTATGGCGATAAGTTTTTTACAGAGGACTTGAAGTATCAGCCGCACAGTCCCTATAGTGCAGCTAAGGCGAGCTCGGACCATTTTGTTCGTGCATTCCATGATACCTTTGGAATGCCGACAATTGTTACAAACTGCTCAAATAACTATGGTCCTTACCAGTTTCCTGAGAAACTGATACCTCTGTTTATCAACAATATACGTCATCGTAAGCCCCTCCCAGTATATGGCAAGGGCGAGAATGTGCGCGACTGGCTGTATGTCGTTGACCATGCAAGAGCTATTGATACCATTTTTCATAAAGGTAAAATAGCAGAGACCTATAATATCGGTGGATTCAACGAGTGGAAGAATATTGATATTATCAAGGTTTTGATTCAGACAGTAGATAAAGCCCTCGGTAGAGTGAAACTTGAAACTTCAGAAACTGGTGAAACCATTGAAACTTATCCTGACATGGACTTGATTACCTACGTTACAGATCGTGCTGGTCATGACCTTCGTTATGCAATTGACAGTACGAAACTCCAAAAGGAACTTGGCTGGGAACCTTCTCTTCAGTTTGAGGAGGGCATAGAGAAGACCGTAAAGTGGTACCTTGATAACCAAGAGTGGATGGATAATGTAACTTCAGGCGGATATCAAAATTATTACAGAAAAATGTATCCTGGTCAATAGTTTATGTAACATTCAAACGAACGAATATGAAAAATATAGGTATTTTATATATATGCACAGGGCCATACGTCCTGTTTTGGGAAGACTTTTATAATTCATTCGAGAAGTATTTCTTACCGACTATGGAAAAGAAGTACTATGTTTTTACGGATGCTCATGAAATCTATATGGAGGATAATGCAAACGTTTTTAGATGCCATATAGAAGCTCAACCTTGGCCGTTAATAACTTTACTTAGGTTTTCTACTTTTTTAAGTATTGAGGATGAAATTAGAAAATGTGATTACTTAATGTTTTCTAATGCAAATATTGTATGTAACATGCCCATATCTGAAAAAGAAATTCTGCCCAATTATGAAGATGGAGAAGAATTGTTTGTAACAACACATCCAGGATATTATAAAAAAAACAAACTTGAATACCCTTATGATAGAAATCCCAAATCATTAGCATATATCCCATGGAACTGTGGTAACAATTATGTAATTGGTGCATTTTTCGGAGGTACAAGTGAAGCATTCATAAGATTATCGAAAACCTTAAAAAAGAATATTGAAGAAGATTTAAAAACTAATATTATTGCTAAATGGCATGATGAATCGCACTTAAACCGATATATTGTAAATCGCAGCAACATTAAATTCCTTTCACCAGAGTATTGTTATCCAGTTGGTATGGATGTCTACTATACGAAAAGAATTTCAGGGGTTAGCAAACAGGCTAAATTCGATGTTAAGACATTTAAAGGGATGAAAAAACCTAGATCAAATAATGACTTAATAAAAAAGATAAAAAGAATTATTATTCTAGGATGTCGATTAACACTATGTTTACGCGACACATTACTTATACGCAAATGCTCTGTAATTAAAGATGCAGCATAAAAAACAGACCATAGTGAATGTCGCAGCCTCTTTGGTGACATTAGCTATTCAACTTCTTATTAGTTTTTGGCTCTCTCCATATGTCGTCGAGAAACTTGGAGAGGAAGCTTTTGGCTTTATTAATCTAGCCAATAACTTCGTCTCGTATGCCGCCTTATTGGCTGTTGCACTGAATTCAATGGCCAGCCGACATATTTCTGTATCATATAATTTGGGGAAGATTCAGGAAACAAAGACAATTTTTAGCTCTGTTTTTCTTGTTAATTGTATCATATTTGCTGTTATTTTAATTCTATCTGCTTTTTTTGTAATACATATAAACTCTTACATTAATGTATCATTAGAACTATTATATTCAGTTAAGGTAACCTTTTTCTTGAGTTTCTTCAACATGGGTTTTTCATTAATTGGTACTGTATATACTGCAGCAGCATATACTACCAATAAAATGTATTATAATTCTTTGGTACAAATAATCGGAAATATTGTTAAGGGAATTCTTGTTGTTGCACTATTTGTATTATTGCCACCACAAATATATTATCTTAGCGTTGCAGCACTATTCTCTGGCGCAATTATTCTGTTGGGGAACATACTACTTACAAAGAAATTGTTGCCTAACATTGGCGTAGAAATAAAATCTTTTAGTTTACCCAAGGTTCTATCGTTAATAAAATCAGGATCTTGGTTATTATTATCGAACATAAGTAATCTATTTTTAAATGGATTAGATTTGTTGTTTAGCAATTGGTTCATTAGTGCAGCTATTATGGGGCGATTGTCTGTTTCTAAACAAATCCCATTTGCCATGTCTATTGCTCTTGGTAGTTTTTCTAACATTTTCTCCTCTTCATTAACCAAGGTATTTGCTGTTTCAAATAATACAATGGTTGCAAATGAGGCGGTTTCTCAATTAAAAATTCTAACTATTTTATTTACTGTACCCTATGCAGTAATAATAGTTTTTGGCTTGGATTTTTTATCGCTTTGGCTTGGAAAAACTGGATATAATATCGAACAACTGCATGAAATATATTATCTTATGATTATTATCCTACTTGATATTATTATAAGCACATATATGTATAGCATTCATTCTATCTTTATTGCGATGGATGCAGTTAGATATTATTCCGTTATTTTGTTCATATCAAGTTGTATTAGCGTCGTTGCAACTCTATTGTTATTGCAATTCACAAATTTAGGAGTGTATGCTATAGCTGGTACTAGCACAGTAATATTAGGTGTAGTACATGGTATAATTGTACCTGTTAGAGCTGCAAAATTACAGGAATTGCCTTGGAGTTATTATCTTAAAATAGAAGGTGAATCATGGTTAACTCTTTTTCTGATAATAATTCTTTTTGGACTTTCCTCTTTATTTATTAAAATTAGTGGTTGGATTGATTTCATCGCATCGCTGTTGCTGTTGTCAAGTTTTGGCTACATAATAACGATAGTCTGTGTAATATATAGGTTCAACTTCAATAGACTTTTTATTGATCTTAAGAAATTCTTATGAAATTACGAGTGCTTATTACTGGCGGAGCCGGTTTCATAGGTTCACATATAGCCCTAAAGCTGATAGAGAACGGATATGAAGTAATTGTTCTTGATAATCTGTTGGAACAGATTCATGGAGCAGATCCTGATAGGACGTCTCCTCTCTATTGCAGCATTAAGGACAAGGTCCGTTTTATTAAGGGTGACGTTTGTAACAAACAATTATTGGAGCAAGCCCTTGAAGATGTAGATTTTGTTATTCATCTTGCAGCAGAGACGGGCACAGGACAATCAATGTACGAGATTAAACGCTACATTGATGTCAATATAGGAGGTACCGCTTTACTGTTAGATATTCTTACTAACACTAAGAATCATGTAAAACGTGTGGTGGTTGCAGAATCCCGTGCTATATATGGTGAAGGTAAGTATCACTGTGGGAAGTGTGGTGATGTATATCCCACAGAGCGTAAGGATGAAGATATGGCCCAAGGAGATTTTGAGTGTCATTGTCCCAAGTGCGGTGGTAAAGTTCAATTAGTGGCCACCACAGAAGATAGCGCTATTCATCCTTCTTCCGTCTATGGAATAGGTAAGCAGGTACAAGGCCAGTTGGTTCACCTTATTTGCAAGAATATAGGAATAGAATCCGTCTCCTTCCGTTACCAGAACGTGTATGGCCCAGGCCAGTCATTAACAAACCCCTATACAGGAATCCTAAGCATCTTCTCTAACCGCATCAAGAGCCATAAGGGCATCAACATCTTTGAGGATGGAAAAGAAACCCGCGACTTTGTTTACATAGACGATGTTGTTGATGCTACTATTGCCGGTATGGAAGTGCCAGAGGCAAATGGAAATGTTTTCAATGTGGGAACTGGTGTTGCAACTGATGTGCTTACTGTAGCACAAACACTATGTAAGCACTACGGTATTGAAGTCCCACTGACCATTTCTGGTAACTATCGTTTGGGAGACATACGCCATAACTATGCAGATATAACCTTGGCAAAACAGATTCTTGGATTCAGACCTAAATGGACTTTTGATGAAGGCATCAAGCAGTTTACAGAATGGGTGAACCGCCAGGAACTACAGACAGATAATTACGAGGCCTCTTTGGAGGAGATGAAACAGAAGGGCCTCTTCAAATAAAGATAGAATGAAAGTATTAGTTACAGGTGCCAATGGCTACATCGGCCGCCATGTGGTGAAAGCCCTTTTGAATAAAGGTGCTGAAGTGATTGCGTGTGATATTGTGACGAATGATGTGGATGAAAGGGCAGAACGCAAAACACTGAACCTTTTTGAATTGCCCGAAGGTAATGTTTATGAACAATTAGGCTCACCAGATGTTTGCTTGCACATGGTCTGGCGTAATGGTTTTGTGCATAATGCTCCCACGCAGATAGGTGATTTTTCAGCACACTACAAATTTTTGACCGCTATGATTGATGGCGGGTTGAAGCAATTGGCTGTTATGGGAACTATGCATGAAGTGGGTTATTGGGAAGGAGCTATTGATGAGAATACTCCATGTAATCCAATTTCAATGTATGGTATTGCCAAAGATGCTCTCCGTAGAGCAATGATTCTTTACTGTAAACAAAAGGAGTGTATCCTTCAATGGTTACGTTGCTACTATATTCTTGGTGATGATAAGAAGAATAATTCCATCTTCTGTAAGCTCTTGTTGGCGGCAGAAGAAGGGAAGAAGACCTTCCCGTTCACCACTGGAAAGAATCAGTACGATTTCATCACAGTAGATGAACTTGCGAACCAGCTTTCCGCTGCTGTGATGCAGAACGAGGTCGTGGGTATAATTAATTGTTGTACGGGTAAGCCTATGAGTTTAGCGGAAAGGGTTGAGCAATTTATTAAGGAGCACAACCTTAACATTAAGTTGGAATACGGAGCATTTCCCGATAGGCCGTATGATTCTCCTATTGAATATGGGGATAATACCAAAATAAAAAAAATAATGGAAAAAAATAAGGTATGAAAAAAATACTAGTATTCTTATATTCAATCCTTTTTCGAAAAGGCCATGGCACTCGTTGGTGGAAATCGAAATTTAAGTCTTTTGGAACAAACAGTGTCGTTGGTTATCCAACTTTGTGCATAACTCCTGGTAATATAGAAATTGGGGATGGAACAACCATCTTGAAAATGGCCAGAATGCAAAACTACCCCATTTCAGAAAAAGAGGAACCTAGAATAAGAATAGGAAACGGTTGTTATATTGCATATTTCTTTACAATCCTTAATGCATCAGAAGTAATAATAGGAAATGACGTCTTATTTGCTAGCCATGTGTTAATAACTTCAGAAAATCACGGAATTGACCCGGAATTGGCAACTCCATATATGGACCAACCTTTATCTAGCAAACCAGTAGTAATAGGTGATGGATGTTGGATAGGAGAGAAGGTTTGTATTATGTCAGGTGTTAAAATCGGAAGAAAATGTATCATCGGTGGTGGTAGTGTTGTCACTAAATCAATACCGGATTATTCAATAGCTGTAGGAAATCCTGCGCATGTGATAAAACAATACAATTTTAAAAAACATATTTGGGAAACGGTTTAAATGATATTTTAAAGAATATGATATCTGTTATATTGCAAGGTAGAATTGGTAATCAGTTGTTTATATATGCCATTGCCGAACAACTTAGACTTTTGAGAGGAAAGGATGAAGATATTTATTTTTATGATTATGATATTCATAAACAGAATTGGGTAAATTCTTTGGAAGATTATAATCTGAATAACATACATTATATCCATCATCGTTTTCCTTATAAACTAATTCCGTTCTTTCAATATTTAGTTGTAAAATTATTTAATCGGTATTGTAAGGGTCGATCATTTATGGACAAATACCATATCGAAACAAAATATCAACCTCTTCTAAATTGGTTTGGAATTATGATTTGCGAAAATGGTTATGTTGAAAGTTCATTAGTTCGGAATAATCATATTATGCTTTATGGTTTTTTTCAAAGCCCTCGATATTTTGAGACATACAGGAACGTCATTATAGAACCACTAAGGTTAAAAAAAGAAATAGAATCATTAAATTTACCATTGGTAAAAAAAATATATAATAGAAATGCAGTTTGTATCAGTATTAAAGTTGAACACAATGTAGGCAGTTCATTATACGATGTATGTTGTAAGGAATACTGGAGTGAAGCAATAAATTATATTATTTCAAATGTCTCTAATCCGCTTTTCTTTATTTGTTCTGATAATATTGATTATGTGATTAATAATCTTATTGATACAACTAAATTTGATTTTGTAAGCCAAGATAAGGATTTACCTGTTCACATTTCACTTGGTATTATGAGTTTATGTAAGCATTATATCATAGGGAACACATCTTTTGGTTGGTGGGCTCAAGCATTGTGTGAATATAAAGATAAAATAGTAGTTGCACCTAACCCATGGATGAGGGTAGAGATGCCAGTTGATATTTATGAGAAAGGATGGCATATAATTGATGTTCAAAAGTATTTTTGATCTTAAATGTATCTCACAATTTAAGTGAAATATGATATATCTAGTACTTTATATTTTCTTTATTCTCTTTTTTCTCAAAGACTATCATAAAGCAGTTATAATCTACGCTCCTTTGAGAATGTTTCTGCATTCAGGCATATGTTTGAAGTTCGAGTCCCCTAATATTACGCTCGATTTTGCCTGTTGTATTATATTTCTTATATTATTTCTTTTAAAAAACAAACGATCTTTTCCCAAAACATTGTTACGAGGTTATATAGCATTATTTGTATCCTATTTTATTGCCATCTTTGCATCAACATATTCTCTCTTACAAGTGGCTCCTCGTATGATTGGACAAGCAATTACATTATTCTATAGTTTTATATTTCTTTGCGAATTAAAGAAAATGGAAGATGTTAAATTGTTTCATAAGGCATTTTACGTATGTATTCTTGTTATGGTTACTTATGGGTTGTTTGAATATGTAACGCAGATAAATCCAGTTATTGACTTTGAAAAGACATTTATACCTGAGGATGACAATGGTAAAATATATTTTTCTGGAGAAAGATATGGTTCCGTAAGATGTCAATCTATGATGGCTATTTCTATTAGTTATGGCGCCTTATGCGTAATCTGGTTATGCGTGGCAATGTCATTCAGAAAGATTTATAAAGAAATCGTCCCTTCTTTCTTTCTCCCTTTTTTCTGGGGCTTAATTCTCATCGCAACGTTTTCTACGGGGTCAAAAAGTCCTTTTATTTTCCTTGTAACCTATCTTGTAAGTTTCTTTTTTATGGTCTCTGGTTATGTTCGAATTAAGGCTGCACTTCTTCTCGGAGTTTTATTGTTCATATTTGTTTTTCAAAATTTCATATCTGATTTTATATTACAGATAACAGATTCTAGCCAAACAACTACTGCTGGGTCTGATATTCCTATGAGAATAATGCAGGTTACAGCGGCTGCAAATTTACTAGATCAATACGGTTGGCTCTTTGGTCTTGGGGCAAGAGGCGTAATGAAGGCAAATACATTGGCCGCAGAAGAGCTCCTTGGGGCAGAGAGTATCTGGCTTCAATTACTATTAGAATATGGAATCGTGGGTTGTTTCACATATGTATATATGTTATATAGCGTAAATAAATATAAGAAAGAAGTCATTGGGAAACGCGGTTATACCATTCCTTTAGTATTAATAATATCATGGGTTGTACTTAATACTGTTACATCCCTACCAGGTATTGACCTAACATTTTTCTTGTGTATAATTTATGCTGCTATTATGGAGAAAAGATACAAAATAAAAGAATTCGCATTATGAGAGTATCAATACTTATTCCAATCTATGGCGTTGAAGCTTATATAGAAAAATGTGCGGAATCTTTATTCCGCCAGACATACTGTGATATTGAGTATGTCTTTGTAAATGATTGTACACCAGACGATAGTATAGCTATACTTCGGAATGTGGCGAGTAAATACCCTCATCGCCAAAAAAACATGAGAATCGTAACTCATGAAGAAAATAGTGGGCTTGCTGTTTCCCGATTAACAGGATTAGCTTATGCTACGGGGGAATTCATAATGTTTGTAGATTCTGATGATTATTTAGAATTAAATGCGGTTGAACAATTAGCAAGCATTGCAGAGAACGAAGGATCAGATATCGTTTCAGGGGGCTTCTATCATGAATTTACAGGGGGGAAAAGATTATACGAATCACCTCCAAGTATTTCAAAAGAAGAATATTTAACTTTAATTCTAAAGAGACAAGTCAAATGTAATATATGGGGTAGACTGTATCGAAGAACATTATTTAATAAAGGAATTACTTTTATCAAAGGTATTAATAACGGGGAAGATTATGTTGTAGTATCTAGACTATTTTATTTCGCTAATAAAATATCTAATGTTAATACACCTGTCGTTCATTATTTACATCTCAACAAAGGTGCATATAGCGCAAAATATAGCCGTTCAAACCTTGACCAGGTATTAAAAGCTGAAACAGTTATTTCGGAATTTTACAAACAGATAGGAGATAAAGAACTAATTGTAAGCCATAATATTGGTAATTTAAAATTAAAGGCAGAACAGATTATTATATTGTTACGTTCAAAGGACAGAAACAAAGCTGATTACTCATATCTCTTAGGGTTGTTCGATGATTGTGAGAAAGACAATTGTTTACTCAAAGAATTAGCATTCCAAGATAGGACATTGCTAAAATTGTCAAAAGTCTTAAATTATAACTTTATGTGTTTGTATGTGATATCAGGTTATTTCTTTAAACAACTACTCAAATTTAAATAACGCGCTATGTACAAAGTGTCAATTATTATACCGGTTTATAATGTTGCGCCCTATGTGACAGAATCAATAAAATCGGCATTGAATCAAGATTTTAGGAGCATTGAATATGTTATCGTAAATGACTGTTCAACTGATAATAGTATTGAATTAATTAATGCTGAAATAGAAAAAAACGATCGTTTTAAAGATATAACTATTATTAATAGAGAAAAAAACGGTGGACTATCTACGGCAAGAAATACCGGTTTAGAAAATGCGCACGGTGAATACGTGTTTTTTATGGATAGTGATGATGAGATATCGTCAGATTGCATTTCTTTGCTCTACTCAAGAGCAAAAGAGACAAGTACGGATTTTGTCGTGTCAAATTTTAATCTCATAGGTGCAAAATCTGTTCACATTCATACTATTATAAGTAATACCGAATCATTACCTCCAATTGAGTCCTATTTCAAAAGATTATGGAGCGTTAGTGCATGTAACAAACTATATAGATTGAGTTTCTTAAATGAAAATAATATTAGATTTGTAGAAGGTATTCAGCACGAAGACTATCTTTGGTCTTTTCAAATTGCCAAATATGCAAAGAGCCTTTCTGTGAACAATAAAGCAACATATGATTATAAGATAAGATCTAATTCTATTACAACTATAGCATACAAAGATAAAAAAATCGAAAGTATGCTATATGTTTTGGATAATATCTATCCTGACAATGTTACCAACAATAGAAATGGACATCATTTTGTGAACTTTGTAAAAATGAACACGGCCTTATATATTTTGAATTATCAAGGCAACAGACAGAAATCATATTATTACAATCAACTTAGACGTTTTGTGACTTCATGTGATTGTTGGAATCTGTATAATCTTCTTCTATCACTACCATATCCATTGTTTTATACCCTAATTAAGCCTCTATATACCATTTATAAATGGTACGTTTCTCGTTAAAAATTAGATTTACTGTTTTTTATTATGATTACAATATCTATCGTTACATATAATACAGACACAGAGGAATTGAAGAATTGTTTCGCCTCTCTTAGTTCTCACCAAGTTAAAAAAATATATGTGATAGACAACTCACGTCAGAACTATTTGTTCGAATTTTGTAAGAGTATACAGAATGTGGAGTATATTCCAAATGAAAACATTGGGTACGGGGCTGCTCATAACATTGCTATAAAAAAAACAACGAGTGAAGGATCTGATTATCATTTAGTATTAAACAGTGATGTTTATTTCGAGCCTATAGTACTAGATAATATAGTCGATTATATGGATAAAAGAGAAGATGTGGCTATGGTACAGCCTAATATTATATATCCAGATGGTCGGCTACAATATACTTGTAGGCTGCTTCCGACTCCTGCAAACCTTATATTCAGACGATTTCTTCCACGTAAATTAGTGGAAGGTATGAATTACAGGTATTTACTTAAGATGTTTGATCATAAAACAGAATTGAATGTACCCTATCACCAAGGTAGTTTCCTTTTTTTTAGAACTTCTTGTTTTAAAAAGGTTGGATTGTTTGATGAACGTTTCTTTATGTATCCAGAGGATATTGATATTACGCGAAGGATGCATAAATATTATAGGACAATGTTTTGGCCAGATGTAACTGTTGTTCATGCTCATCGTGCAGCTTCATATAAGAGTAAGAAAATGTTAAAGATTCATATGTGGAATATGATAAAGTATTTTACAAAATGGGGTTGGATTTTTGATAAAGAACGTAGGGATTGGAATAAACAATTATTAGACGAATTAGGATATAAATCATGAACTATATTATTACTGGTGGTACCGGATTTATTGGTACACATTTGACAAATCTTATTCTCGAAAAATATCCAGATGCTAAGGTGTGTAATCTGGATATTGTAAAACCTGGTACACCAAATCCCGTAGTGAAAAACTATAAGCCTGCAGTTAGGGAAGGTGAAAAACTCGGTTCTTCATATGTGGAATGTGATGTAAGAAGGCCTATAAGTACATTGCCTTTTACACCGACTCCCGATGATATCATCTTTAACTTCGCTGCAGTTCATCGTACACCTGGTCATGAGGATATAGAATACTTTGAAACAAATATTCGTGGAGCAGAGAATGTTTGTGCATTCGCAGAGAAGTATGGTATAAAACAAATTGTTTTTACTTCCTCAATTGCACCCTATGGTGCTTCTGAACAACTAAAGGAAGAAACAACGTTACCAACACCTAATACACCATATGGTATATCAAAGTTGGTAGCAGAGAAGATACACATGGCTTGGAAGAAGGGTGCTAGTGATCGTAAATTAACTATCGTACGTCCTGGCGTTGTATTCGGTAGGGGAGAGAATGGTAATTTCTCGCGTCTGTACTGGGGAATACGAAAGCACACTTTCGCATATCCAGGACGCAAAGACACAGTTAAGGCTTGTGTGTATGTAAAAGAACTGGTACGCTTTATTATGTGGAATGTAGAAGAGCGCAAATCATCGTTTGATATATTTAATTGCACTTTCGAGCCCGCATATACTATAGAGCAGATTGTTACGGCAATGAAGAAAGTTACAGGACTGACTCAATCTGTACCATATATTCCTAATGCTATCATTTTGCCAGCTGCTGTCTGTGCACAATTGTTGGGGAGTCCTATGGGAATCTGTCCTGCCAGAGTGAAGAAATTGCAGATATCTACTAATATTTGTGGAAAGAAAATGAAGAATAGTGGATATCAGTTTAAGTGGACATTTGAAGAGGCTATAGCTGATTGGTTCAACGATAATAAAAATCTCTGCCTTGAATAATATAATAGAAAAGTTTTTTGCTTTGATAAGGTACTCTATACATTCAGAGCAAGAAATGCCAGTGATATATCAAGAGGATTGGGTTAATATATATTCTATTGCTGCGCATCAGTCTGTACTTGGAGTTATTTTTGATGCTATTCAAAGGGATACTGAAAAACAATGGAATATTCCACGAGATATATTGTTAAAATGGATATTAGCTAAGGAGCAAATTGAACACCAAAATATATTGCTTAACAATAGATGTTTAGAACTTATTGAGCTATTAAAAAAAGATGGATTTCAATGTTGCATACTGAAAGGGCAAGGAAATGCTCTGATGTATCCCAATCCATATAGTAGAATGCCAGGGGACATTGATGTCTGGGTGAGATCGCATCGTGATAGAAGATGCCATACGGAAGATGTAATCCAATATACAAAAAAGCAGGGTGCGAAAGCTGAGGCGAGGGTATATCATGTAGAATACGATTGGAAAGGCGTTCCTGTGGAACTTCACTATATGCCTGGGATTATGAATAATCCTATGTACAATCACAGACTGCAACAATGGTATAACAATAAGGCTGATGAGGGTTTTACTGTAGCAGAACTACCTGATGGCGTAGGGAAAATCCCTGTTCCTACACTGGAGTTTAATATCGTGTTCCAATTAGCTCATATGATGCACCACTTCTTTGACGAGGGGATAGGACTGAGACAAATGATAGATTATTACTATCTTTTACAGAACGCAAAAGATGATGTAAGAAGTAAGACGGAAGATGTAAGAGAGACACTGAAGTATCTAAACCTCTATGATTTTGCAGGTGCAGTGATGTACATCATGAAAGAGGTTCTGGGATTAGAGGAAAAGTATCTAATCGTTCCTGTGGATGAAAGGCGAGGAAAGACTCTGCTAAAAGAAATTTTGAAAGGTGGTAACTTCGGTAAATATTCTGGCTTGACTAAGCATTCTATAGGCACAAAATTTTTCCTGAAGATATGGCGTAACCTACACTTCGTGCGAGAATATCCTGCAGAAGCACTTTGCGAACCATTCTTCCGCACATGGCATTTCTTCTGGCGGATGAGACACAAATAGTATGGAATTGATTCGTGGCTGGGGGGCTGTTACACTCTCATAAGTAAGTCAAAATCAAATTATCCATGTAATGGCTGCCCCGGCACTTTTTAGGGTAATGGTTAAATGAATCGGACTGAAAGAAAAAGGCATGTTTTAGCGTTTTTTCTTTGATTTGGTGACAACGATATGAAAAAAATGTGTATCTTTGCAGCGTCAAAGAAGGAAAAACTATCTAAAACGAACAAATGAGAACTGTTGATATAAAGGATTACACCATCTATTTAGGACTATCGATGTTAGCAAAGGGCTTGTCGGTAAGTCCTCTGAAATTGCAAAAACTGTTGTATTACCAGCAGTCTTGGCATATGGTGTACTTCGGACCAGAAAATACGCTCTTTGCCGAGGCTCCTCATGCTTGGGTGAACGGACCTGTATATCCCGATATATACCGTGAATATAGAGATAAGGTTCCTGGCATGTGCGACCATCTTAAACTGACGGATTTCGTGACGGAAGGCACCGACGATAAAGCAGAAATGAAGCGTCTGGTGGAGAAAATGGGATTGTCAGACAAAGAGTTGGAATTGGCGGAGCGAGTTATTATGCTCTATGGCTCAAAAACACAGAATCAGCTCATCTTATTGACACATAGTGAAAAACCTTGGAGTGAACAACGTGAAGGCATGGCGCCTTATGTGTATTCTGACAAGGAAATGTCTCTTTCAACGATGTATCACTACTATAAGGAACGTTACGATAGGAATCGTACAAAGAAATAATGGCTATTGATCTGTCAGATTTTGATATTGAGGATGTTGACGGCAAGGCGGCTTGTTTAACGGATGAGTTGGATTGGCGTGATTTGCAGGAATCGCAGGACTGTCTGATTTCAGTCCAGTATAATGAGATTGATTTAGGTAAAACCCCTTATCACTTTAACCAGCATTTTGTGGAAAATGAAGCGAATTTGTATTTCCAACGGATGAAAGAGTTTTCCGGTTTGTCCGTGAACTACATTGTTGAGCACTGTGATTATCGGGCGCATTTTAACAGAACGGATATCCGTGGAAATATCAAGAAAGTGTTTGATGAGATTGATCCCAAGATTGCTAAAGCAAATCCGTTGATATTTCATTTCGCCCTTGACCCTGAATGCAAGATTACTAATGCTAGTCGAGAGAGCGGAATAAGAAATCCGAGGATATATTTTATGATAGGATATAATGGGATGATTCATATGCTGTTCTTCGATCCCTATCATGAATTGAATCCTATTTGATAATGGAATAATTTTTGACTGCTATATGTTTCCCTCACTTTTGCCCTTGCAAGAGTGAGGGCTTAAGGTAATAACATTAAAAATTGTGTATTGACTGCAGGTGAACATCTGATATGTTTGCCTTTATTTCTTTGCTTATTATTTTTTGAGATTTAAGATGGAGGAATGATATGAGGACAAATAACGAATCGAACAGAATTATCAAATGGATAGTGATGGCGGGGGACTTTGCCCTGCTGAATGTCATTATCCTTGCATGCTCATGGCATTCGTGGAGT
>Ga0256407_10006608_pt1 | contig 17823 bp, 8 predicted proteins | sample RumenRJG_04DNA_FD_193489 | JGI IMG/M metagenome (GOLD analysis project Ga0256407, IMG submission 193489) | Bovine rumen microbial communities from Lethbridge, Alberta, Canada - RJG_04 | ecosystem: Host-associated > Mammals > Digestive system > Stomach > Rumen | place: Canada: Alberta | collected...
CTCTATGACCATGGGCTTGTTCCGAGGGAGTGCCGCTCTGTCCGCGTGGATACCCGCGCCGGCGTCCGGGAGATCACATTTTCGGTGACAAACGGACAGGCAGCGGAGCTGACCGTGGACATGGGACAGCCTATGCTGACGAGTACGGTACCGGAGCCAATTACGGTCGTTGACATACCGCTGTGCTTCATCGGCGTTGATATGGGAAACCCGCATGCGGTGTACTTTCTCGATCAAAACCCGGCTCTTGGTGCGGATTCCGTGTCGGATCTTGACCTCGCGGCTTTTGGAGAAGCCTTCGAAACGCATCCGCGGTTCCCGGAACGGGTCAATTCCGAATTCGTTGAGGTAATTCGACCGAATGAGATCAGCTTTCGCGTTTGGGAGCGCGGCTCCGGCGAAACCCTCGCGTGCGGCACCGGCGCGGCAGCGGCAGTATACGCCGGATTTTGTGCGGGAAAGCTGGAAAATGAAGTGCTGATACATCTCCTGGGCGGCGACTTGCGGGTACGCTTGGATGCTGAAAGCGGCCATTGCTTTCTGTCGGGCAGTGCGGAGGAGGTGTTTGACGGAATGATCCAACTTATCTCTCCATACGCGTCAGCGCCTTGTTCAGCAGATATTTGAGCTGGATCAGCTCCTCTTGCGGAAGATCGATACATCTTTGCATTGCCTTCGGAATATCAAGCGCCCTCTCTTTCAATGCTTCACCTTGGTGACAGCGTGTTCACCCATCATAGTCCGTGACGAGCCCAAGCTCCGAGAACGTGAACTCCTCGCGCTTCTTGAAGTCATGGAGCAGCGTATGCCCATGCGCGGCCGTTCACCAAGGAATCGCTGCTGTACCGAGAGCTGTTCGAGAAATACTACCCGGGACAGGCGGATATGATCGTCGATTTCTGGATGCCGAACAAAAGCTGGGAGGGCTGCGACGTGGACGATCCCTCGGCGCGTGTGCTGTCCAACTACGGCGCGAGCGGAACGTGACAGGTGGAATGCGTGTCAATGAAAAGGTAATTGAAAAAACGCTTGCCGTCTACCTGCCTTTTCTCGCAACAGAAAACCTGCTCATGGAGGCGGTCAAGCGTAGCGGAAGGAATTGCAAAGATTGAAGTATGAAGAAGTCATGCCCAGTTATTACAAGCTGGGTACTTTGACCCGGGATTTTGTTAGGAACAGTCTCCTTGCAGCCTTTTTAATTATTTACTGCGGTGCGTTATTTTCCTCGCCGCAAAGCGGGCGGCATCTTTGACCACAGGTATAGTCATAGACTGTTCCCACAACACACGGAAAATGTGGAACAAAGAGCTTCGGAAAGTATCGCGTTTTCAGTAAAACATAGTAAACGGAGCGGAAACGGCTGAAAAAAGTTTGAACAGTTTCTTCGGGACCAAGAGGCCGTGGGTTCAAATCCCGCCACTCGGACCAGAAAGACAGAATAAAACTACTATTCTGTCAAAAAACGCAGCAATCATGCGGGTTTCAAGGCTGTTTCGGTTCGCACCGAAGCAGCCTTGAAATTTTACTATTTTCCTGCTGAAAAACCAAACTGGCAGGATTTGAACTCACGACATAGCAACAAACCAAAAAAATATGAGGCGTCGGCGAGACGGTGCGCAGCACCGTCAAACCGGCGCCTTTTTTGTTTTCACAAAACGGAAAAGGGCGCTACGCCCGGAAAGGACAGACAAATGGCTGAGATCAACAAAGAAGCGCGGGACAGCTTCTATACGCGCTTTTGCCAGACCACCTTGCCCACGGTCTCAAAGACCTCCTTGGCGGGGGAGCGGCCGTTGGGATAGATCCAGATCTCGACGGCGGAGTATTCGTGGCCCTTTTCCCGCAGCAGCTCGCGGCTCTTGGCCGCCAGCTCGTGGGCGATGCCGTCAATGCGGTACTCCGGCAGCGCCAGCAGCGCGTCGCAGAAGGCGAGACGCTTCCCGGCGGTGACCTTCGCCACCTCGGCTTCCAGCGCCGGGTGCGGATAGGTGAACACCAGACCGCTGCGCAGGGTGAAGAAGCCCGCGGGCTTCCCGTCGTACAGGGCCATATAGCCCATGTAGTCGCCGTCCCTCCACGCGTCGCGGATACTCTGGGATATGGATTCGCCGCTGTTGAGGTATTTGGCGTATAGTTCTACAATCGTTGGAATATCGTGTTCCGTGATCTCACGATATTCAATCATACAAGGACCTCCTTGTGTTTTTCCGCTCGCGTGTTCTTATATCTAATTAACATATACAATTTTGCGTCAAAATGCAATAGCAATTTTGAAAAAACTGCATTTTTCGACATAAATACTTGTATTGTGCGGTTCATTTTGCTACAATGGACAGGGTTTACTAAGCTTTAGCGTCACAAGATAGGCGAATTGCCCGGAACAATGGGGGGATGGGATATGCGTGTACTCTGCGTGGACGGCGACGAACGCTCGCTGGAACATACGCTTGCACTGTGCCGGAGCTATCGCGGCGTCGACGAGGTGATCGGCGTGAGCACGGCGAAGGACGCGGTGGAGCAGATCCGCAGGAACCATATCGACTTCGCGCTGGTGGAGACCACCCTGCCGGACAGGAACGGGATCGAGCTGGCGGCGGAGCTGCGCGAGCGGCAGACCTCGGTGGCGATCGTGTTCCTCACGGAGAAGGCGCGCTACGCGCTGGAGGCCTACGCCGTGCATCCGCAGAGCTACCTGCTCAAGCCGCTGGACGACAAGATGCTGGATAACGAGATCACATATTTTCTGATGAGCAAGTCGCTGCGGGAGGTTGCGCACATTGAGGTCAAGACCTTCGGCAACTTCGAGATCACGGTGGACGGGACCGCGCTGGCCTTCAAGCGCTCGAAGTCCAAGGAGCTGCTGGCGCTGCTGGTGGATAAGCAGGGCGCGGGCATCTCGCGGATGCAGGCCGCCACCGAAATGTGGGAGGATCGGGAGTACGACCGCAGCTTGCAGAAATACTTCGACAACATCCTCGCCAGCCTGATGGAAACGCTGCGAAAATACAACATCGGCGAGCTGATGGAAGTCAAGAGCGGCATGATCCGCATTCGCCCGGAGCTGATCGACTGCGACCGCTACCGCTTCACCATGGGCGACGCCAACGCGATCAACGCCTATCAGGGTATTTATATGTATGGCTATTCGTGGGCGAGCTGGAACGGAGGCTTCTTCGATTAAGCAAAATTTCCTGGGAAATGACCGCCATTTTTGTGCAATATGTAGAACCTGCGATTTTCGCGCACGAAAGGACAATTTTTGTGGGAGATTTGGTGGACAGCGTGTGATATAGTGTCCCCAACAATCGGAAGCCGCGATGATCCGCGCGGTCAAATACGCAGCGATTTTGGATCATCGGTATTGTGTTCTTGATCATAAGGAGGTACGCAATATGAGGAATAAGACGCTCAGGAACATCGCACAGCGGGCGACGGCGATGATGCTCTCGGCGTTGACGATGCTGCCCGCGGGACTGCTGTCGCAGCCCGCGAAGGCCGCGGAGATATCCACCACCATGACGAAGATCGTCGTGTGGGACTGGATCGACGACGTGCAGTCGCTCGGACAGGAAGGCTTGGACTATCACCCGGACAACGAGAAAAAGAACATCTTCTACGACGATACCAAGTACAGCCGCATCCTGTTCTATTACCCGGATGGCGGCGAGCGCTATTACTGCAACGTCAGCCCGTGGACCGGCCTGGAGGACGACGGACAGGGATATGACGAGTGGTCCACGTTCCATCCGCAGCAGGTCTTCCTCGACGGCGAATCCCGCATCAGCAACAGCGCCAACCGCGAGTGGAACGATGACCTGATCGCCGCGGAGACTGCCGCGATCCAGGCGGGCTATACCGGCAGCGCTGACGGTTTGGCAATGGCGGTCTTGGGAGACTTAGCCAACTACAGCTATTCGCAGCGGGTGAGCGCGAACAAGAGCGACCCCAAGAGCTTCGTCACCATGGGCGGCCTGCGCACCCCCTACGTCCAGTACGCCGAGAAATATAATAAAAGCGCGTCCACGGACCATACCTGGCGGCTCTGGGCGGCGGAGAAGGACGACACTTGTTCGGCCTTTGCCATCTGCCTGACGAACGATTATGAGGATCTGGACGTCCGCCACACCTACGGCGGCTTCGCCAATATAGCGACCTATGACAGAAAGACGAAAAAGGATCAGCGCATCGACGGGTGGGTGATCGACAACCACTTTATCTACGCGAATTCCGCCAACCACCGCGGGGAGTTTGCAAATGCCATCGGCCCCAATATCTGCCTCTGGCACTGGGACAACGACTCCGGCGCGGCGAACGAGGCGCTGAGCTTCAGCCCCAGCGGCAGAAGGTTTTATGCGCCCAACGTACCGACGCTCGTCACCCCGCCCAACCGGTACTTCGCCTTCCTCGGTAAGGAGTATAAGATCGGCCAGCTCGGCGCGGACTTCACCGTGCAGGCGGATCAGAACCAGACCCTCGGCAGACCTCTGTATTACATCCCGGAGGGCAAGACCCTCACCGTCGCGCGCGACGGTGTGCTGACCATCGACGGTACGCTGCTCAACGACGGCAAGATCGTTGTCGAGGACGGCGGATTGCTGGTCGTCAAGGACGGCGCGACGATCATGCCCATGACCAAGTACAACGGCAACTGCGGCGCGATCACGAGCTACGGCACCGTGATCGTGGAGAACAACGCGCTGCTCTGCGGCGGCGGCGTCAACGGCCTCAAGATCCTCGGCGGCGTGGTCGTCAACTTCGGCGTGGTCGCCGGCGAGTCCCTGACCGTCAGCCGCAACTATGCCATCGACAACCGGGCAACCGGCTGGGTCATCGCGGGCCACTCGCCCAGCGGCTCGTGGCGCACTGAGTTTATCAAGAACGCCATCGCCGACAGGCAGGCTGATTTCTCCAACCCGGAGGGCTACTTCGCCAAGGTTTCGACAAGCTTCGACAGCTATTACTCCATCCCGGAGAAGGGCGTCTACGGCAACACGGCGAACGTGCGCCTGTACGGCGATAAGGCGGTCGGCAGCCCGTCCGACCCGCTGCTCACCGTCTACACCAAAGACGACCCGTCGAAGCAGTACACGCCGCTGTTCACGGACGAGCCGGTGGACAACGTCAGCATGACGGTGAAGGGCAACACCGCGACCTACAAGGTCGGCAACAAGGAATATAGGGTCACGAACAAGCTGGTCTCCGCCGCCATCGGCAGAGGCGAAGGCAAGCGCGAGACGATCTTCAAGGACAAGTGGGTCGGCGACATAGACGGCGCGTATGTGACGATCTCGCCCTCCCATGCCCCGGACAAGAGCCTTGACCTTGAGGGCGGCGGCAAAAGCAACGGCACGAAGGCGCAGATCTTTACCGAAGATAAGACCACGGACGACATGTGGCACATCGTCAAGCGCGGCACGGGGAATTACGGCAACAACGCAAATTCGGATGACAATAGGAATTACTATACGATAGAGTCTTGCCACGCTCCGGGCAAGGCGCTGGACACCTCCGGCGATACCGCCAACGGTACACAGGCGCACCTTTGGGACGTGGAGCAGGGCACCAACATAAACCAGCACTGGTTCTTCACGGACGTCGGCAACGGTTACTTTCGGATCGTCCCGAAGAGCAACGTGAACAAGAACCTTGGCTGCCCGCGCGGCGCGAAGGATGACAGAACCGCCGTGGTGCTATGGGATCAGGGCGGCTCCAACAGCCCGCCCAACGATCAGGTCTGGTTCTTTTCCAACCTGATGAGCGAGGCGACCTACAGCGACACGATCAGCTACGGCACCGCCGCGGAGTTCGTCCCGGAGAGCGCAGACAGCTTGCGTCTGGCGGTCGACGGCGGCTCGATCAAAACTGCTGCCAGCGGCAGCGGCGCCCAGCGCTGGCGGCTCGAAGTCGCGGGCACGGACAATATCAATGGTGAGGTCAAGACCTTCTACACCATCGCGGAGATGTCCACCAACAAGGTGCTCGCCATAAGCGGCACAGGCATCTCGAGCGGCGCGGCGCTGATTGCCGCGGCCCCCGGCGGCAGTGAGATGCATCACTGGTACCTCAACGAGATGACGGGCGGTGAGTATTCCCAGATCGTCGCCCGCGGCAACACGGAGTATGTGGTCACCGCAGGCAGCACCAACGGCGCCGTGACCATCAGCGCGAACAGCAACGCCAAAACCCAGCGCTGGAAGGTCAACGGCGTCGTAGAGCAGGGACAGGCGGTCAACTCCAGCGACCCGCTCCACAACCAGACGTTCACGCTCTCGCCCAGGAGCGCGCCGGGCATGAACGTCGGCGTGAAGGACGGCGGCGTCAACAACGGCGCGACCACGGAGCTGCAAACCGCGTCCGCGACCTCGACCAACCAGCAGTGGACGATCAAGCGCCTCGGCGAGGCCAATATGGACGGCACGAGCCGGCCGTACTACATCATCGAAAACGTCAAGAGCGGCAAGCCGCTCGACAGTGACGGCGGCGGCTCCGGCAAGCAGCCGCACATCTGGGATCCAAACGTGGAAAATGCCAACCAGCACTGGTTCATCGTGTCGAACGGCGACGGCTCCTACGATATCATTCCCAGGGTCAATTCGGCGAACCGCCTCGACGTGTCGGGCAATTCAAGGTTGGCGGGCGCGGCGATCCAGGTCTACAACAGCAACGGCGGCGATAGCCAGAAGTGGCTCCTGAACGTTGCGCAGGAGGAGGATAACTTCGACGGCAAGGCGTTCACGCTCGCCCCCTCCCACGCGCAGAATATGCGCCTTGACTTTGCGTCGTACAGCTCGGCGAACGGCACCAAGATGGTGATAAAAACGTCGAAAGTCCACGAATCCCAGGTCTGGAAATTCGTCAAACAGGGCACGGCCTACGTCAACGGCAAGAGCCAGAGCTACTACACCATCGAGTCCTGCTACGCCGAGGGCTCGGCGCTGGACGCCTCCGGCTACGCCAACGGTACGCAGCCGCATATCTGGAAGCTGGGCGATGACAACCGGAACCGGCTCTGGTTCGTGCTGCCCACCGACGACGGGTATTACAGCATCGTCCCGAGATACAATACGACCAAGTGCCTCGGCGTCAGCGGCGCGTCGTCGGCTGAAAACAGCGGCGCGGTCATTTGGGATAATACTTACAATCCCGACCATAAGTGGAAGCTCACCGAGACTTTCGCACCCTCGTCGTTCGGTACCTTCGAGGTGCAATGCGTGGCGGCGCCCGAATTTTCCATCGCCGCCGCCTCCGGCGACAACTCAGCCGACGTGCAGCTCTGGACCACGCACCTGGACAACCTCACCCGCTGGAAGTTCGTGAAGATGGGCACCGACGACCACGGCGATTACTACAAGATCGTCAGCCAGGGGACGGAGCGCGCGATCGACGTGAGCGGGATGGCCTCCAACAACTCGCAGGCAATCATTTACGATTTCCAGGCGAACGCGGAGCAGTTCTGGTATGTGGACTATCTGGGCAGTGATGACCTCGGCGAGTATTACGCCATCACCCTGCGCGACAACACCAAGATGCGCCTCGGCGTGAGAGGCTCGCTCTATCAGAACGGCACGAAGATCGTCACGACCACCGAAAAGGGCAAGAACACGTACTTCTACCTCACCGAGGATCAGACGCCGGTCTCGCTCGGCACCTATGAGTTCGGCGGCTCCGCAACCCAATACATGCGCATGGATGTGCAGGGCAGAAGCAACGACAACGGCGGCAACGTCCTGATCTATTACAAGAACAATCAGGGCGAAGGGGACAATCCGTATCAGCAGTGGAAGATCGTCCGGCGCGGCTTCACCCTTCGCAACAGCGTCAGGACGGCGTACTACACCATCGAAAACGTCGGCAGCGGCAAGGTACTGGATCTCTCCGGCAGGGGCCAGGAGGCGGCGAACAATCTGGCCAATATCCAGCAGTTCGACTATGACGGCTACGCCGATCAGCACTGGTACCTTGAAGTGCAGAGCGACGGCACCGTGAAGTTCTGCAACCGCGCCAATCCGCAGGTGTACCTCGATGTACCCGCGGACAGCCTCGACAGCAGTGTGCGCGTCTCCAAGACCGGCAACGAGGCCTTACGCCGCTGGGTGCTGCACCCGGTCGCGGAGTGGAAGAACGCCGGCACGTTCCTCATCCCCGGCAATCCGCTGGCGGTGGAAGCGGGCATCCCGAATACGTTCAGCGAGGATTATCAGATCAACTACGTTGCGAACGCCCAATACACCATCACTCCGCAGCACAACGCGAACCAGCGCCTGGATCTCAACGGCGCCAGCACAGAAAACGGCACTCATATTCAGTCTTACGGTCAGAACGGCTCTGCCGCGCAGAAGTGGGTCGTCAAGCCGATGGGCATCGACTTCTTCGACGGCGACGGCAACGGCCACATCTACTACAAGATATCAACCGCGCAAGATGGAAATAAAGTATTGGAGAGCGATGGCGCAGGCTATGGCGCCGTCGGCGCGGGCATCCAGTGTTGGGACTTTGAAGGCGCCTATGACAACTACTGGTACCTTGAGCCGGTCGATGGGAAGGGCAGCGGTTACAACAGCGACACCGTTTACAACATCATCGAACGCGGTTCGCTGAAGGATGGCGGCATCTGCCTCGAGGTGCCCGACGGCGGCGGCGAAGGGACACATCTCAAGGCAGCCAAACTGGCCTCGAACAAGAAGTATCAGCAATGGACGCTTGATCTGGCATCGTAAGGGGTGATCGAAATGCTGAAACACTTTATCAAGATGGGGAGGCGGCTCAGGCTGTTGATGCTTGCGCCCGTGCTGATGCTGTGCGTATGGCTGATGACCGATTCCGCCTACGCGGTGAAGCCGACGGAGCCGACGTATCTGTTTGAGGTGACCACCGGTGTGCGTACCACCGAGGGCTCTGAGGAGAACATCGACTTCTTCATCATCACCTACACCACGCAGAACAGCGGTCAGAAAACCGTCAGCAAGGTTCTTTTCCCGTCCAGGGACGGCTGGCAAAAGACCTTCGAGACGCTCAACGCCATCAGCGACAAACAGGCCAAGCGCGATCAGGACTTTGAGAACCGATTCGGCTACATGCCCGGCGCGCTGAGCAGCGACAAGCCGATCTTCCAGTCCTACTCCACCGACCAGTATCTGTTTACCACGGAGGAGCCAATCGAGGAGATCAGGCGTGTGCAGTTCTTCGCCGGCGACAAGGGCAGCTGGAACTGCCGTGCCCTGCGTATCTTCGAGGTGAAGGATATGGGCGGCCTGTTCCGCAGCAATCCGGGCGCCAACGACTGCTACGTCGACTTTGAAGGCGACCTGATCGCCGAGGGCTCGATGAGCATGGATCTGAACATCCCCTGGAACAACGACAGGCTCATTAGTACCAAGACCGAATCGGACAGCAGGAGCAGCGGCTCCGACATCATGCTCAAGACCACCGATTTTAACCCGGCCTACAAGCACCACGACCTTCAGGGTGAGAACCAGAAGTCGCTGGTCCTGCGCTTCGACTTTGCCGACATCTACGGCGCGGGTCTGGAGACCGAGTGCGCGATGTCGAACCAAAACAATTCGCTTTCCACCATGGGCATCGCGGAAACCATGTCGGTGACGGTGTACTACAAAGACGTCTACGACATGGAGCACGCGGTGACGGTGCCCGCCGTGCTCAACGCGGCGGACTATACAAGTACGCTGCTGGGCAACGACAAGGATAAGTCGATCGCCGGCTTCGCCCAGCAGGGCGAGAGCATGGCGCTGGGCATCTATCTGCCGGACTTTGACCACCTTGTCGCCGATAAGGGCGTTACCGTGACGCTCGGCGCGACGCAGGTGCAAAAGCAGCTCAACCTGACCGCCGTGGGCGGAAAACCGTCCGGCAAGGCAGCGGAGCAGCGCACCAGACGCGTCGCCCTCAGCGGCACCGACTCGGCCAATATCACCGCAATGGCGATCTACGACGTGAACAGCAAGGACGAGAACGGTACGAGCAACGTTTCCATCTCGGCGTCGATCAACCAGAGCACCGGCATGATCGAGTACATTTTCCGCGGAAACCCGGTCTACTATCAGCCGGTGACGTCCGCGAACGGCAACCAGCTCCGCGTGGGCGAAACCAGACTCAGCCTGACGCAGTATAATTCCGGCGATAAGCTTGCGGTGCGCGACATGACGGAGCGCTATCTCATTGAGCTGACGACCGATACCGTCGAAGGCTCGGGCACGACGGACGACATTCTCATGAGCATCAGCTGGCTGGATCTCGAGGGCAACGCCAAAACCTCGGATACGCTGAACATACGCGAGCTGTCGCGTGATTTCAACGGCTGGTGGTACGGCAGTAGGCCCAATGATATGGGCTACTATCACGGCGTTGCCACCGGACAGACGCTTCGGTTCTTTGTGCCTCTGCAAAAGGTCAAGACCATCACGGACGTCCGGGTCTGGATGAGCTCGTCGGGAAAGAACGACGACTGGCAGATGAAGGATCTGGTGATCGCGACGGTCAACGGCAACAGCTACGGCAAGCGCGCCGCCGTGTGGGAAGCGTTTTCCATCGAGGGCGTGTCGGGCGAACTGCGCTACGACCGCGACGTGCCGAAAACCGAGGTGTTCCGGTACAGCACGATTTCCGAGCTCCCGTCGCTGGTTCAGCAGGGGGCGGATGAAACGACCAACGTCGGCCCGAGCGTCCATGGCGACGGCGAGGGCGCGGACGTGAGCACCACCAAGCTGGTCGACTGGTCGCAGTACCGCTACGCCATGAACTTCCGCGAGGCGTCGCAGGATCTCGGCTTCGGCAAGCAGCGTTTCGTCTATGCGGTGACGGTGCACGTCGCCGGCAACAACAGCAACGCGACGCTGGAGAACGGCGACTGCGGTTCCAAGAACCTCTTCTACTTCCGCCTTGTTTTCCAGAACGGCGGCAGCAGCTTTGTGCTGGCGAACCAGCAGCTGCCCTCCGACGGCTTTATCGCCGGCGCGGCGCAGACGTTCTCCATTTCAACCAATCAGGATTACGGCAACGTGACCGCGGTGCAGATCATCCCGGATGACTCCTCAGAAGACGCGGATGTGTTCGATAAGCTGAACATCGAGTCCATCGACGTCAAGAGAGTGAGCAACACCGCGCTGGTGCCGGTCTGGACGGTCAGCAACGTCGGCTGGATCAGCATTGACTACCGCGACGCTGGCCAGCTGCAATCGGTTACCGGTATGTCGGGCCGCGGCGCTTCGGAGATGGTGCGCAGCTACGAAGTCGACGGCAGCACCTTCGAGATGAACTTCATGCTCGCCATCACGACGGATTCCTACCCGCCCAACGGCAGTCAGTTCGTGGGCAACCTCGGCGCGACAGTCTACTACGAATCCTACACGCCGGGCAAGGGTCTGGAGCAGCTCGGCGACGTGACCAAGAGCATGTATTCCTACATGAACCGTACGCCGATCTTCGCGACGGAAGAAGTCGGCGGAAAGACGATGAGTGATCCGAACCTGATGTTCCGCGCGGATCACACAGACCGATTCTACTTCAGCCTCAGCGACGTGCGCTCGATCAAACGCATTGATCTGGAAGTGACCGCCAAAGAGAGCACAACGTGGAATATTTCCGACGTCAGCTTGTTTGTCGTAAACGGCGAAGGTACGCTGCTGCGCAACAGCAAGGGCGAGTACCAGCGCGTTTACAAGAAGGGCGAGGAGCTGAAAAAGATCGCGTGGGGCACCAGTGAGAACGCCCCGGCATACGGAGGCATCCCGTTGCCGTATGATCCGAAACTGAATACGGAACCCCTTGAGATCACCATCTACTTCACAGACAACGAAATCGAGATCAGTCCCGAAGCGAAGCAGTGGACGTCCATCGTGAACCGTGTACCGCCTTCGGAGAACGATACGCTCAACGTGTTCCTGTTCCCCGAGAAAGGCAAGGCGGACATGGTCAACGGACTTGTGACCTCCATTCAGTATTCCGACGTGGATGAGACAGATATTCGGGTCTCGACGGGCAACATGAAGGCCATGGTGTACAACGACCAGGAGGTCTTCTTCATGACCAACATCAGCGCGACGAGATTCAAGGCGCTGTCGTCCGTGACGGTATTCAGCGCAGGCAACGGCTCCGGCATCGAAGGCGGCGACGTGCGCGCCGTTGTTCAGCGGGTGCGCAGCGGCGTTGTGATGAACACCTGGGAGATGCAGGGCAGCGGTTATACCAGGCAGGGAATCGTGCTGACCAATATGACCGGAGCGAATACCAGGCTGCAACACCTTCAGCTGCAACTCGGTGAGGCTACGCAGAAGGCGGTTCTGGAACCGGATGTGAATGATATTGCGGTGGCGTTCTACTACCTGGCAGACGATCCCTCCGGTATGGAACTGCGTACGCCGTACATCTATCTGTCCGATATGGTGGATGATTACAACAATCGGCTTTACACGCAGATTCGACCGGGTCAGATCATCGACATGACGTTCCAGCAGCTGAACATCAAGGAGATCCTGGGCGTCTCCCTCGTTTCGGTGGGTGAGATTGACGCTACGGTCGATTCCGTCCACATTCTGGATAACGAAATCGAAGTCAATACCAATAAATTCGTCGAAACCAAGGGCATATACGACTCGCAGCAAGCGGTTCAGGTGAGAAACGTCCCGTACCGCATGAACATTGATGCGACGCATCCCGTGAAGCCGCTGTCGCTGACCTTCGTTACCGCGGAGGCTGCGAAGGGCGAAGTGAGTGCGGGTACCAGTGGCCCCGTGCGCATGAGGATCGGTTACTTCGATCAGGGCAACAATCTGGTCGAAAGGATCTACGATGACATCCGGGCCTACATTTCGGATGAATCGACCGGCTTCCTTTCCGGCAGCACTGTGAATGTTGAGATGCTGGTTCCTGACATCACGAGCCTGCGTTGGATCGAGCTGGAGCCGTACAGCGAAGCGAGCACGAATGTCGTAGTGTCGGACGACACGGTGGAAGAGGGGACGGTACCGAGCGCGCTGTGGACGCTGGAATCGCTCTCGGTGGGCGCCAATACCGGCGAGCAAGAGGGCAAGTTCCCCGTGGATCGTCAGTTCATGGAGGGTACGCCGGCGCGGATATTCGTAGCCAAGATCCTGGTGGCAGCCGACGTCAAAGTCCTCGACAACGATGACAAGGCCGATAACGATGAAGAGGCTCAGGTGATCGAGAGCAGTAACAATGACCTGCTGATCGCCTCGGGTGAGAGCATTGAGATCAGCCCGCGCATCATTGGTTCCCCGGACGGCTTCACGGCTGCGTTGGTGAAGGTGGATACCACCACCGGCGCCACCGGCAGAGTAAACCTTGACGATACCCGTGGTTACACCAAGGAGAGCATCGCGGAGAGAGCCAAGGCGGCGACTGACAGCAGAGAGAAAGAAATCTGGGAAGGCGCGAAGGTGGAGAGCGGCTTGTTTGAGTTCGATAAGGAGAAGATCAAGTTCACGCCGCCGCGCAACTACACCGACAAGTCGCTGCAATATGAGATCAGGATCATTTCCAACGAGAACACAGCCGCTGTTCTTCCGATCAGAGTGACCGTTGAAAATGAGAGCGACCCGGTGGCAAAGAAGCTCGACGAGCTTGCAAAGATCATTGAGGCGGAGACACTGCGCAACGCGGTGCAGCAGGCCAGCTCCTCCGGTTCCTCCGGCGTCTTCGAGTCCTCCGGGGGCGGCAGTTCGAGTTCGGGATCCGGCGCAGGAGAGTAACGCATGGAAGCATTAAAAGAAGCACTCGAAAACAAAAAGGCCCTGCTCATCGCGCTTGCGGCAGCCTTTGGCATGATCGTTGTCGCCGTTGCGGTCACGTTGATCATACGTGGCCGCAGCGCCGAGAGGTTCAGCAACGACGACGTGCCGTATCCGTACGCATGGGTGGAAAAGAGAGACGGCTCGATCACGATGACGCTCGAGAGCGGCAAGGCGAAAAACAGCGCATGGAGCGTTGAGAGCACACAAGGCGTATCGACGGAGGTCACCGTCGGCAAAACCGGCGGCAAAAAGACCTCGGTGACGATCACGCCCGTCGAAGAAGGGCCTGAACGCGTGACCTTCGTGCTCACAAGCGGCGAGGAGCGGCTGGCGGAGCTGGCTGTCACGGCGTCGGTCGAAAACGTCGACGAACGGTTTGTCACGCACATCATCAGCAGCCATGAGCGCGCGATGCAGGGCGCTGTGCACGGCGGTGAAGAGACGGGACACGCGTTCACCGTCCGCGCCGATGACGAGGGCCTGACGATCTTCGTGGAGGAATCCGAGGTCAGCACGGAGGATGGCGCGGCATGGGCGTCCGACAGCAGCGATACGATGACGGCATACGTGTCCACCATCGGCGCTTCGGATGGCGGCCTCACCGTCCATCTGCAAGCGCGCTCCAACGGCACCGCAGAGGTGCGGGTCTACAGCGTCCGGGATAACATCTCCTTCGTATTCGACGTTGAGGTGACGGACGGTCAGATGCTGCTGACCGACAGCCGCGTCGAACCCTACGAGACGGAAGAGAGCGAGCCTGAGGCCGCTGAAGAAGCCGCGGAAGCCGCCGAAACGGAATCCACGGCAGCCGCCGGTTAAAACCAACAGGGAAGCACCCCTTTTTCGGATAATCTTTCGGAAAAGGGGCGCTTCTTTTTTGTAAACGGCATCGTTGCGGACGCTCCTCCGATGCGGTTTCCACGGTGCATGGCAGCGTCCCGATCAAGCAAAAAAACGAATGGAAATTGCTGTGTGATTTGTGCAATATGTAGAAAATAATTGCTTTACGGGAGATTTGACGTGTTTTGTGGGAGATTTGGTGGACGGCGTGTGTTATAGTGTCCCCAGCAAGAAAACCACATTTCATATTACAATATGGATTTTGAAAGGAGAATACAGTTATGCCGAAAGAGGTACAGCAGAATTATTTCATGCAGATGGCAACGAATCTTTCCGCTAATGCGTTGAAGAAAGCCAGGTTGTCTCAGGCATATAAAAAGGCTTGGCATCCCACGGAACCCGAGATCAAGGATAGCAAGGAAAAGGTCAAGGAAGCCATAGCCGAGATGCTGGCATACCGTTCCACGGGCCACAACTCCCCGTATATGAATTACGACCCGAAGATAGATGGGGGCGGTGAATTGCCGAAGAACATAAAAGACCACATCGAAAAAGAGAAAAGGGGCTTTCTGTCCGATGCGAACTTTAACAATATGATCGACAGCTGCACCCCCGATGAGCTGCTCAATCTGGTGGGGAAACAGAAGCTTAATGAAAAAAACGAGTTGGATTGGATTCCCGCCCAGCCGCAGCAGGTTGTGGAGCGGCTCAGCGTAACTCGGGAGAAGGCGAATCAGAATCGTCATCGCCTCAATGAACTTATCGACAAGCTGGATCAATCCACCCATAAGAGCTTTACCGGCAAGCTCAAATCCTGGTTCGTCGGCAACTCCGATGAGTACAAGAAGGCGTACAAGGCCATGCAGGGCATTGTGAATGGCACGATCACCCATGAGCAGGCAAAGAAGGACATCACAGCATACCTCAGCCTGCGCGGCAAGAAGGTGCGCAACCACCAGTACGGCAAGGATCGCTTCGACGCTTTCATGAGCGGCCTTTCGACGATCATGAAGCCGGCCGAGTTCAGGGATTTTTGCCACGCAATAGATGTTGAGCGAAAAAGCATTGACAACAGCTACAAGATCGGGACGACCATAGCGGATAACTACAAGACGACTGCGCAGAAGCTTTCGGACATTGATCTGGAGAATGATGAAAAACGCATGAACAACGCGATGAAGAGCAAGGCGACGCAGGAGAAGCAGCGCACGGAGGATCATAACCAGCTCGCACAGCTGGTTCAATACGGCATAAGAAAGCAATTCGGCACGAAGAACGGCGTTGTGGATAAAACTGTGGGTAACACGCTGACAGAAGAGAGAAAGCAGGAAATGGAGCATTATCTGCAAAATAATCCCAGTGCCCGTGAAGCGGCAAAGCAGATCATCGACCAGTTTGATCTCGGTATCAAAGTCCCGCCGATCAGAGAGGTTCCCGGGGAGCTGAAGCAGCGGTGGCAGCTTGGTGATAAGAAGGTGCCAAGGCCGGGCAGCCCGGAAGATCCCGTGATGAAAAATGCGGAAAATAAGTTTAAAGAAAGAGATGCAGGCGGCCTGCAACTGTGATACAATAACACGATAGGTTGACATTCATTGAACAAGATAGCTAATAAAATGCTGCTCCTTTTGTGCAATATGTAAATTTTCCTGATTTGTGGGAAACTTGGTGGACAATTGTGGGAAATTTGATGGACGGCATGTGCTATAGTGTCTCCAACGAAAAAAAACCAACGGGTTTTACAGGGTAAGGGAGGAACAGAACATGCCAGGTTTAGGTTACGTCAGGAATATGATTGCGAATACGGTAATCGAAATGGAGATGCCGGCTTACCTTGCCTACAGGACCGCTAACCAGAAGTATGCGGATCAATTTGCCGATCAATTCGCCAAATGGATGGCGTGTAACGAATTGGCAAACGACCCCAGATATCAGGGGAAGATAGAACTGAGCGCTGAGGAAAAAAACAGGATAGAGAAAAATGCGGAGGCGCTCGCGCGGAGTTTCCGCAGCAGCTGGGACTTCAAGGAAATGTTCAAGCCGGACAACGTCAAGGAAACGGTTGAGTTGATCTGCGGCAAGAAAGAGACTTGGAAGGGTCCCAGCAGTCCGGAGCCGCTTGGTTACGCCACCGTGCGGGAGAGGTTTCTCGGGAAGCTGGCGCGCTTCGACGAGCAGCGCCGGCAGAAGCGCGAGGACACGAAGGGCCTTGTGGAAAAACTCAACGGCACCCTGAGCAAATCCTTCGCCGGCAGACTCAAGAGCTTTTTTGTCGGCAACTCCAAGGAGTACGAAACGGCGCTCAAGACGATGAGAGACTTCTCGGATGGCAAGGCCACTTCGGCGCAGGTGCAGGGGGCCATCAAGGGCTATCTGAGCCTCCACAGGGGCAAGGTGCGCGACCACCAGTACGGGCGCGACCGCTTCAAGCTGATGATGCAGGGACTCCAGACGCTTATGGAGCCGAAGGAGTTCGAGGAATACTGCACACAGGTGGACAATGAACGCAAAGAGCGGAGCAACGGCGGCTATACGGGCAAGACCTACGCTGAGGACTATTACCCGACGCGCAGCGCCAAGGATAACATCGCCGAGATGATACAGAACGCGAAGGACAAACAGCCCACCATGCGCGACGCCGCGCGGATGGCGGCGGTCTACCTCATGACGTATGGAGATCAGGAGGATGGGTGGGAGCCGGATCGGGAGCTCGACCCCTCGGTGATACGCAATCAGGCGGATGGCATTGAGAAAGACCCGCAATTCAAAAAGTGGTTCAAGGAGCAGACGCCGGAGAAGCTTCGGGAATTGATGTCGTCGGAGAAGGGCTTCAAGAAGGTCGGCGAGTTCAAGCATGAGCTGGAAAAGGCCGAACGGCGGGCGCAAATGCAGAAGGAACGGGCGGAGAAAAATCAAAAGTACCTGGATACGCTGCGCAAGAATGGCAAGAACTTCTCCGAGCAAGATCTGATAGACTACGCGGCGTACGTCGGGCGCCACCCCGAGGTGCGCGGGGAAGTGGAGAAGATCATCAAGGATCAAGGTTTGAACATGAAGCTGCCCGATCCGCCGAAGAAGGAGCAGGGCAAGGGCGGCCCGGACAAGAACGGGCAGAACAAGACCGGGCCGGACAAGACGAAGCAGTCGGACGGCCCACAATTATAAGCGCACAGTGTGATTTGATCGATAGGAGGGAACGGAAATGCCGAAAAAAGAGAAT
>Ga0256407_10006609_pt1 | contig 17821 bp, 9 predicted proteins | sample RumenRJG_04DNA_FD_193489 | JGI IMG/M metagenome (GOLD analysis project Ga0256407, IMG submission 193489) | Bovine rumen microbial communities from Lethbridge, Alberta, Canada - RJG_04 | ecosystem: Host-associated > Mammals > Digestive system > Stomach > Rumen | place: Canada: Alberta | collected...
AGATAAAATGAATTTAAATATTATTAATGATGGAAATAAAAATTTACAAAAAAATGAAATTATTGAAAAATTAAATACAAATAAAAAAAAGAATGAAAATATAAATAATAATAATGATAAAAATGAAAAAGATAATGAAAATAATATTTTAAATAATGACAATGATATCAAAAATAATGAAAATGAAATAAATGAAAATGAAAAAGAAAAGAAAATAAATGATAAAAATAAAAAAATGGATAATATCAAAAATGAAAATACACAAAATAATAATGAAATAAATGAAAAAGAAAAAAAAAATGATAACTCAAATGATATTCATAATACTCATCATTCAAAAATTTTAAAAGGAATTTTAAAACATCATGATGAAGTAAAAAATAACCAATTAAATGATGAACAAACAGACAAAGAAAAAAAAGAAGATGAAAATATAAAACAATATAATAATGAAAATAATATAAATCAAAAAAAAAATCAAGAAAAAGAAAATTTAAATGAAAGTAATAAAGATTTTGATAATAAACAAAAAAAAATAAATAAAGAAAATAATAATGATAATATAAATGAAAACAAATTGAATAACAAAGATAATCAAGAAACAATAAAAGATAAATTTGATTCAAATAATTCAATAGAAAAAAAGGAAAAAAAAATAAATTCAAATAATATATTATCAAAAGATGAAATTATTAATGAATTATCAGGAAATATTTCACCAAAAAATAAAGATATTGATGATACAATAAATTTAAAATATGTTAATAATTCAAATGAAAATACTACTCCAAATACTCAAATAAAGAATCCAAAAAAAATGTCTCAAAACTTTGAACATATTGCTCCAATAACATCTGATGGAAATTATAATAATGATTTAGGTGATGATACTATAATTAAAGATATGGTAGGTATTATTAATAATAAAAGAAAAGATTCTGAAAATATTATTAGTAAGAATAATAATAGTAAAATTGATAATAATAATAGTAAAAATGATAATTTTAAGAATAAAAATGTTAATAGAAATGATAATAATAATATGATAAATGATAATAATAATAATAATAATGATAATAATAATAGAAATGATAATAATAATAGTAAAAATGATAATAAGAATAAAAATCAAAATGATAATAATGAAAATAATAATATAGATAAAAAAAAAATTAATTCTCAAAGAGAAGGATATATATTACCTAATATTTTATATGAAAAAAATATTAATGATAAAAACAAAATTCCAAATAATAATGAAACAAAATCTAATAGAACATTAGGAGGACAAAGAACATTTAGACCAAATATATTAAATATGTTAGAAAAGAAAAACCAAGAATTAAACACCAATAATAATAATTCAGAAAACAATAACATAAATAACTCAAATTCAAAAATGGAAAATAAAAATAATAATATATCAAACACCAAAAATAACAATATAAATCCAGAAAATCCAAACATAATAACAGAAAAAAACAAAAATGAAAAATTATCTGAATTAAAAGATAAAATAAACAACATATCAAAATATCATTCATCAATAGAACCAGAAAGACTAAAAGCCTTTAAATTAAAAGCCTTAAAAAATATGGATAATAATTTAATGGAAATAGAAGACGAACCAACAAATGAACAATATAAATATATTAGTCCATCATCAAATGAATTATCAAAAGCAATTAATTTAGAAGTTGAAAATGAAAATAATATGTATCATATAAATAATGAATTAGTTTCTTCAAATATGAAAGATTCTGAATTTGAACCAAAAGAACTTGAAGAAATAAATTCTTTTTCATTAAACAAACCAAATGTAAGATCAAATAGGTATAATAGTGTTTTTGTTCCTAATATTGTATCAAATGATAAAAAATCAACAAGTAAATTTAATGATAACCCTTTAATTCCTTTTGATTTAATTCCTGAACACAATGATAATAAAAGTAAAAAAAATAAAAAAGAAGGTAAATTAAAAATTGAAGATTTACATAATCATAAAGAAGAAAGTAATTCTTCTATTAGTGAAAGTAGTAGTAGTAGTAGTTGTAGTAGTAGCAGTCAAAGTGATAGTGAAAGTGAAAAAAATGTTAATTTAAATAAAGATAATAAAGATGCAAAATTAAAATCTGAAAATAATTTAAATGATAATAACATTAATAATAATATTAATAATAATATTAATAATAATATTAATAATAATATTAATAATAATACTAATAATAATACTAATAATAATACTAATAATAATACTAATAATAATACTAGGAATAGTAAAATTCCTTTTGGACAAGAAAATACTTTTAGATTAAGTGCTAAATCAAATGAAAAAAATACTGCTTTTAAAAGTCCTGTTAATAGTCTATTAACTAATCCTAAAATTCATAATGATGATAAAATTATGTTATCTCCAAATGAAAAATATTTTAAAAATTTAAAAAATAATTTAATTGATGAAAATAATATAAATAGAACTATTAAATCAGTTAGAAATTCTAAAAAGTTTAAAATTATTGAACAAATAAAAAAAGGAAAAAAAGATAATAATAATAGTCAATTAAATGATGATAGTCAAAGAAGAAATTCATTTAATAATGATTCAAATCAAAGAAGAAATAGTGAAAATAATATAAGTGGAATATCAAAAACAAATAAAAGTTTTAATAAAAATAGTAATAAAAATGTAAATACAAGTTTCAAAAAAAGTAAATCTAAAGTTAGTTTTAATAATAATGTAATTGTTTCTCCACAAAAATATTTAAGTGGTCAAGTTTACATGAATAAAAATAAAATGAATACTCCAACTCATATGAAAAATAAAACTGAAAATTTAAAAAAAATGTCAGATTCATTAAATGTAAAAAAAACAATAAAACAAAAACAAAAATTTATAGTTCCTCATAATTTAAATAACAATATGAAATTTATACAAAAAGATAACAATAATAATAAAAATATTAAATCTAATATTAATAATAATGATAATATTAATAATAATAAAAATGATTTAATTAAAAATAAAAATGAAAATGAAGAAGAATCATATAATATATTAAGAGAAAAATTTTTAGAATTTTTGACAAAAAGTTATAATGGGAATATTCCAAAAGAAACAAAAGAAGATGAAATATTAGATGAAAATTTAATTAGAAATTTAGCAAAAAATGAAATACCAATTGAAAATGATAATTTAGATAATTTAAAATGTAGTAAAAATATGAAAGATTTTTTAACAGAATCAATGAAAAATTTTAAATTAGAACAAATGAAACAAAAAGTACATGAAATACAAGATGAAGATGATAATTTTAATTCACAAAAATTAGATCTTTGTCAATCAAATTTATTAGATTTAATTGATTTGGATTATGATAATGAAAATAAAGAAAATGATAATATTTTAGAACCAATGGAATTAGAAAAATCTCATTTTAATATGAGTATTAGAAAATCTTTTATTGATTCAATTAGGAGATTTAGTCAAGCAAATTTACCTTCTCTTGAAAAATTTGATCATGATAAAAAATCAAGTTTATTTAAGTAATATTTATTAAGGAGTTTTAATTTATATTTTTTAATATTAATTTTTATTTTTTTGATTATTCAAATTTAATTTGTTAATTTTTATATAAATAGAAATTATTAATATAAGGATATAAAGTCATAATCAAGGATTTTAAAATTTTTTTACATAAATAAAAATAATTTTAATATAAATTTTAAAGTTAGATAATCAAATGATTATTTTTGAGAATTTTTTTCTTTCATTTTTACTTATTTATTTTCAATATTTTGAAAATTAAAAATGAAAGAAATGAAATTATAATAAAATTCAAAATTGATAATTATGTAAATTTAAAATTCAAAAAATCCTTAGTTAGTTAAATTTATGCAAGAACATGTTTAATAATTAAATAAAAATAGAACCCAAGATTCATATTTTATTGAGCTTTTTTATTGTTAGCTTCTCCAAATTTGAAGTACATATCTTTTATAAATGTTTTAATTAATTATATTCACTTATTATCATTTTTCTTTTTTTCCTTTTTTTCTGAATAATTATTTGAATAATAAAAGTATTCAATTTTTTCTAAAGTATTTAATTTCTAAATTTTTTATATCTAATTTATTAAGTTCATTTATTAATTTATCTCATAATTTTTTTAATTCAATACATTCATTAATTACATGTTTAATATCATCATTTTCTTTTTTACAAAAAATACCTTTTTCAAATATATCTTCTCTAAAACATCCTCAATGACACATAAATTTAAATAAAAGAAAATCACTTTCAATATACCATAAATATATTCTATTTTTTAAATTATTATTAATTGATCATTAATTATATATCCTTCTTTTTCTCCTAATAATTTCAATTTTTCATTAATAAATCTTTTGCAATGAACAATTGATGGTATATCTTTCATATTTAATACTTCTTTTATTACTTTATTATACATAGTTAATTTTAAAATATATTCATATTTATCTTTTAATTTTAATAACCTACAAATTAAATAAGTATTTAAATGAGGTAATCCTAATTCTATTTTTAATCTATTAGAATTAGTTCTTATTGGTAATTTTAATAATTTTTTAATATTAGTTATCATTTTTTTATCTATTCTATAAATCCATGATATTTGCTCTATAGATGCAGGTAATCCATATAATAATCTAGATTTATGAAAATAACCAAATATTAAAATACTAGATTTAATGCTGAAATATCTTTTATTTTATACATAATTTCTTGTAAAATATTCATTTAATTTTTTATCAATAATACCTATATGATTATTAATTTTCATTTTATTATCAATAGTTATACCTAAATATTTATATTGTTTTATTATTGAATATCCTTCTATTTCATTTCTATTATCTGTACCTTTTAATATCATAATACTACTTTTCTTTTTATTAACATTTATTCCGTTTAATATACTCTATTTTTCTATTTTATTTATTTATTCCTTCACATAATATACATAAATCATCAGCATAAACTAATATTTCATATGAATTTTTATTTAATTTTTATTTAAATCATTAATATAAATTAAATAACATTAAAGATATTAAACTTCCTTGCAATACCCATTATTAATATTAATATATATATTATCATTAGATATTTTTATTTTGCTTTTGAATATAATAATTTAATACTACCTATTATATCTTCTGATATTCCTTGTTCTATTATTTTATTAAATAATCTTTTATGTATTACTTTATCATATGCTTTTTTTAAATCAATAAATATTAAATATTAATATAAAAATTCTTTCTTTTTTAATATCAAAAACTTTTTGTCTTAATTTTAATAAATTTAGTTCAATTCCATATCCTCGAATTAATCTAATTTATTTATTACATAATTTTTTCTTTAATTTCATTAATTAATCTAGTTAAAATAGCCTTTTTTTTAAAAATCGTCCTCGAAGGGACTCGAACCCCCAACCTTCTGATCCGTAGTCAGATGCTCTATCCATTGAGCCACGAGAACAATTATTAAATATATATGATATTATTTATTTAATAATATAAAATATTAAATTTATAACTAAATATTTTTTTAAAATATATAAATATTAAACATATAATATTTTATGGGAAATAATAAATCTAATGTTAATAAAATAATCTCAAATCAGTCTTTAAATGAAATTTCAAATAAAACTATTTCTGAAAATATTGAAATTGAAATTATAGATGTCAATTTTATATATAATAAAAAAACGCTTTTTCATAGAGCCTATAAAATCAATATTTTTTTTGAAACAATTTTAAAAGAATTTAAAGATTTTATTAAAATTGATTATTCAAATTATCCTAAAACTAAAATTTATTTTTGGAATGAAATAAAATATTATACAAGTGAACATAAAGAAATTAATGAAAATTTAACATTAAAAGATATATTAAATAATCCAAATGGAAAAGAATTAAATATTTATATTGAAGTTTTAGGATTACTGAAACTAGCTAAATATATTGATAAATATATTTATGAGAATATTAAATTTGTTGCAATTCCATATAAATCAAAAATATATAAGGTAATATTAAAATACATTATAAATGATAATAAATTTCAGAAAGATTTGTTGGATGAAGAATTAGTTAATAATTTTACATTAAGAAGTACATATTGTAATGGAATTAATGAATTATTTATTTATAATGGAGAAGTTAAAAAGGAAGTAACACCAAATTTTTGGAAAATAAATTTAATAAACAACAAAACAGAAAAAATAAATCCAAATATTGAATTAAAAGATTTAATATTTCAATCATTAATATATATTCCAACAAAATATGTATTTATAATAGGAGGAAAATATAATCATTTAAATAAAATAAATGAAGATGTTATATATTATGATATAGAAGAAAAAAAGTTTATTTTTCATTCAAAAATAAATAAAGTTTTAATTGAACCTTCATTAATAACAGTTGATAATCAATATTTATATGCAATAACATATATTAAAGAAATTATAATATTAAGATTAAATTTAAGAAGTGAACCTATTTGGGAAGAAATAAAAATAAATATATTAACTGATTGTCAATTTGATCAAAAATTTTTTGGTGTATCTAAAATTAATGAAAGTATAATATTTATTGGTGGAGAATCAAAAAATAAATATTTATTTGGATACAATTATGAAAAAAATGAAATATATAAATCAAATAAAGAATATAAATATTATAATTTTATAGAAAAAACTTTTATTCCTATTAGTTTTGAATTAAATATTTTAATTCCAAAAATAGAAGATGATAATGAACAAATAGGAGAAAAAAAAAATGAAAAATTGGCAATTATTTCTTGTAATAACTTCACTCATGAAATTAAAGAATCAATTTATTTTAAAAAAAAAAACAAAATAATAAATGAAATAAAAAAAGAAAATGATATTCCTAAAGTTAATTTCAATATGCCAGATGATAATGATAATATTAAATATTATAATACAGAACAAAATGTGAGAGGAAATATAAATGAATTAATAGGGATTGATACTCATAATAGAAAAGAATCAAATTTAACACAAAACAATGGAAAAAGATATACTAATGAAGGTTATGATGTTAGTAGTGGTTATATAAACACAGTAAAAAATGGAAAAAAATATACAAATAATTCAATGACTGATAAAGGTTTTAATAATAATAATAATTATTTAAACACAGAAAAAAATGATTCATCAAAAAAAAATAATATTGATGATCAATTTCCAAAATCTCCATATTATCAAAGGGAACTTACATATAATGGAAACCTAACTAATACTATTATAAATAATTGATTTTCAATTATTAAATATTAGATAAGAAAATATACCATAAATTATAATCAAGATATTAAAAAATAACTTTTTTTATATTTTTTATTATTTAAAAAAATATTGTTTACTTATTTTAATATATTAGAATTTTATTAATCTGATTTTTAATTAAAATCATTTTTTCAAAAGAAATGATAATTAGAGGTAATAAATAATAAATATTTAATTTTATTATTAAATATATATAAATTAATTATAGATATTTAATAAAGTGAAAAAAAATATATTATTTAAAACATTATTTTGATTGTTTTTTAAATTTAAAATAATAAATTAAATAAATGAAATTATCATTAACTCCTAATATTAGTCCTTTACAAACATCTTCTTCATTTAATTTTTCATTTTCAACACTTCAAAGTAGGAAAAGATTATTAAATTTTTATCCATATCATTTTCATATTAATAAAATCAATAGATTCAATAATTATCATAAATCATTTCTTCATGAAAAATTTATGAATTTATATGATTTAGAAACTTCTTTAAATAAGTCAAAAAAATTTATGAACAGTTTGTCAAATGAAAAAGATAATAATAAAAAAATTAATCCAAAAAAATTAGATTTAGAAATTAGAAGTTTATATTCAAAAAAAAATTATAAAAATACTTATTCATTTATTCTAACAAGTAATAAATTTTCAAAATTAAAAAAAATAATTAATATAAAACAAAAAGATTATATTAAGAAAAGAGAAAAAAGTATGGAAAAAAATCAAAAACTTAAAAACTCTTTTGAATATTCAAAAACTAGATTAATAAATATTCAAAACAAAATAATACCTGAATATAAAAATTATCTTAAATTTTTATATAAAAAAATTAATCAAGAATTAGCAAATTATTATAAATTACAAAATAAAAAAAATGAACTTTTAATAGATATATATAGATTAAAATTAAAAATTGGGAAACTAAATATTAAAAAAGAAGAATATATTGATAAAAAAAAATTTTTAATAAGAGTTAAAGAAAATATAAAAGTTCTTCCAGAAATTTTTATAAATTTTTCATATGATTTTGATTCTAATTTAAAAAACAAATTTGAAACTCCAAAAAAACAAAAAAGAAATTCAATTAATAACTTTTCAAATTCAAAAAAACAATCTTTATCATTAAATAGGGAAAGAAAAAGAAAAACACAAAGATATTCTTCATTTTTCATAATTCACAATACCGAATTTAATAAATATTATAAATATATAAATAATTCAAATACAATTTTTGACAGTTCAGAAGAATTTATTAATTATATTAAAGAAATTGAAATTAGAAATGTTAAGTTAGTTGATAAATATAATAAATTAAGATTGGATATTTTTAATTTACAAACAGAATTAAAAAATATTGAAATTGATTATAATAATTATAAAAAATTAGTTAAAGATGATTTAGAAAAAAAGGAATTATTATATTTTGAAAATAAATCAAAAAATGAATATTTGATAAAAAGAATTGAACAAATAAATAATAAAAATTCTCAAATAAAGATAAAAAATATTGATTTAGATTCTTTAAATTATTCAAATTTATTTAAATTAAGATTTGAAAAATTAAAAAATGAAAAGAAATTTCAAAAAGAAAATTCTTATATATTTTATTATTTATATTTAATATTTAAAAATTTAATTTTTTTTCAAACTAGTTTTTTTGAAAATTTAGATGAACCAAAAAAAAATGAATATTTAGAAATATTATCAAATCCAGATAATTATTTAGAAAGAATTAAATTTTCATTGGCTAAAAAAATTTTATTATATATAGAAAATATATTTGGAATTATACAAATTAATATAAATAAATTAACTAATAATTTAAAGGAAAGAAATTTTAAGAAAATTCATAATTATATTATTACACAAAGAAAAATAAATAATGCAAAAGAACAAAAATTATTGTTAAATCAAAAGAAATTAAATAATTTAAATCAAATATTGGAAAAAAAACAAAGATTTAAATATAAAATAAGAAGAAAATATATAAATTTTTTTGATTTATCAAATAAAAAAAGCAACAATAAAACAACATATAAAACAAACAAAAGTTCCTTTAATTCACAAATAAATGAAATATTTTCAGAATAAAATATAAATAACCAATATTTATTTTTTATATAAATAAAAAAAATTTATTTAAATAAAAAAATAATTTTTTACTTATAAGAAATAATACCTTTAACAAAATCTTCAATAGAAACAATTTGATTATTTCCTAATCCAATAGTATTTAAAACACCATATAAATCATCTTCATTACAATCTATTCCAATTTTTTTTAAAGCAAAAGGAATATTATTTATTTCAATTTTTTCATTATTTTCACTTGAAGAATAATCACATAATAATTGATATAAATTAATATTATTTTTATTAACAACATTAATAATTTTTTGAGTTAATTCTTTATTTGAAATACTATTATTTGATATTGTAGAATATTTCATTGTATCAACTCCATTTACTTTTACATTTACAATTGTTGAATTATCATAATTTGATGTTTGAATTAAATTTTTTTCATTTAATTGTTGTAATAAATCCCAAATAATTTCATCTTTTTCTTTTAAAGATTTCTGCATTTTTGAATAATTTTCAATTTTTGATTTTTGATTAATAATATCAGAAGGTAATTTAGTAATATCTTTATCTAAATTTAATTCAATTGGTTTTGATAATATATTTTCAATTAATTCATTCATAGATTGATATCTTAATAAAAAATCTAACATATCATTTGTTTCTTTTGTATCTTTCATAAAATTAATAATTTCATCTAATTGAACTAAATCTTTTTGTATATTTGAACTTTCAAAATTTAAAATAGCAATTCTTTTTCCTCTTTCATTATTTAATAAATCTAACATACTATTAAAATTAATATTAATTTGTCTTTCAACTTTATTACTAGCATTATCAAGTTCATCAATTTTCATATCAATAACATTTAAATTTCCAGTTAAAATATCATATCTTTTATTTAAATAATTAAAACAAACTTCATTTAATTTTTTAAATTTATTTCTATAAGCATCATTAATATTAATAATTCTATGAAGTTTATTATTATGAGGACCAATAATTTGACAATCATTACAAATAGGTTCTTCACAAGATTCACAATAAAATTTTAAAATATTATTATGATGATAACATAATTTTTTAAAATGTTGAATTTCATTTAAAGGATGTCTAATATGATTTTTAAAAGCAGGAATAATATGAATTTGATTATCACACATATTACAAAGTGATTTATCACATTCTTTACAATAACATGTTGCATCATTTTCATAACATCCATCACATTTTTGAATATTATTTTGAGGATTTAGAGATTGTGATTGAAATATATTTATATTGTTATAATTCATATTATTTATATTATTGTTTATTGGATTTTCAAAATTTTTCGGATCTAAATTATTTGTTTCTAATTGCTCTTGAGTTGGATTTTCTATTTCATTTTCATCTATATCTTTTTCTTGAGATTTTGATTTTAAAGATTTTTTTTCTTCGTCTGTTTTTGATTTTTTTGATTGAGATGATTTTAAAGATTTTCGAGATATTGATTTTGAGGATTTTATACTTTTTTCTGAACTCTTTTTTGAAGATTTTGATTTTGGTTTTGAATCTTTTGGCATTTTTATTTTTTGTATTTTTTTTAATTTAATATTATTTTTATTATTCTTGTATATGTTTTTTAATAAGTTTGTTTATTTATTTATTGAATTTTTGTTATGAATAATTTTATTATTTTTATTATTGCATATTTATTTTTATATTATCAATATAAAGAAAAAAAAAATTTTTTTTGTTATTTTATTGTTAAATATTTTAAAAAAATTTAAATATTTTTCATCAAAAAAGTTTTAAATAAAAAATATAATAAATAAATGATTTTAATTAATAATGTTTAAAATAAAAAATTTGCATTATGGAATATTTATATGATTGTATATCAGAATTGAATAAACCAATATCAGAAAGAAAAACAGAAAAAATAATAAAATATATCAAATCCTTATCACCATTTATGACATTAATAAAAGAAGAATTAAAAAAAAATTCAGAATATTTAGAAAACATAATAAAAATATTTCACTATATAAAAAAATTAAAACACAAAATAATAGTAAGAGAAGGAGAAAAAGGAAATGAATTTTTTATAATATTAAGAGGAAAAGTAGCAATTTTAGTATTACAACCAGAATATTATAATATGACAGAAGAAGAATATATTCTTCATTTACTTAAATTAAAAAAAAATAATGAAAATGAATGTATAAAACAAACAATAATGCATAATCAATTAATTTATCCAGTTGAAGAAAATTTTGATTCTTTATTTAAAGGATTAATTCAAAGAAAAACAACAGGAGGAGTTTATTTAGATAATGAAAATATATTAAAAAAAGCTGATGAAGTTTCAAATTATTTAAAATTAAAAAATAAAGAAATGAAAAAAATATCACCAAATGATTATATAAAAATAAATAAAATAGATAATTCAATAATTGAAAAAAGTGGATTAAATTATGATGAGAAAGGAAATAAAAGAAATAAAGTTGTTATTATGGGTTATAATTTAGTTAATTATTTTGAAACTGGACAAACTTTCGGAGAAGTTGCTTTAGAAAATTCATCTAATAAAAGAATTGCTACTGTTATTGCAATTGAAGATTGTGATATTGTTTATATTGTTAAAAAAGAATATAATTCACTTATTAAAAATTCTATTGAGAGAACTATTAGAAATTTTTATAATGTTATTTATTCTTTTAAGTTGTTTAAATTTATTACAAAATATTCTTTTGATAGATTATATTATAATTTTTTTGTTTATAGAAAATTTAATAAAGGAAATTTTCTTATTAATCAAAATGAAGAATGTGATAATCTTTATTTTATTTTTAAAGGTGAGTTTGAAGTTTTTACTGAAAGGAATATTATAGAAGTTAATAATTTATTAATAATTTATAAAAAGAAACTTATTGATATTAATCCTCAATTTGAAAAAGAATATAAAATAATAAATGATGAAAAAGAAAATGATGATTTGATAATTAATAAAAGATTTAAAAGTAATGAAAGTAATAAAATTTTATTTGAAAAGAGAAAAATAAATTTAGGTATTTTTTGTAAAAGAGAAATAATTGGATTTTCAGATTGTTGTTTTATATATGAAAAAGAATATTTAAATAGTGGTATAATACATCAAAAAAGAAAAGGATGTGTAACTTGTAAATGTTTATCAATTAATGGTGAAACTTATAATGTAACTCAAGAATTTTTTGATAAAATGATTAAAGATGAACATAGTATTATGAGATTAAAAGGAGAAACAGAAATTAAAAAATTAAAATTATTTATTGAAATTCTTGAACATCATAAAAAAAGATTATTTGATGAAATTGAATATAAAAATAATCAAATTTCTAAAGAATATCATTTTCTATCATTAAAGGAAAAAAATTTAAATCAAAAAAATAGATTATATAATTTTGAAAATAATGCAAAAGTATTAAAAGATAATTTAAAAATTAAAATAAATGAAAAAGATTTAAAAACAAAATATAGTATCAATAATATGTTAAAAAAAACATCAACAATTTTTAATAAAACAAATCAATCAATAAAAATAAAAAATAAAAATTTAAATTTAAATGCCATTAAACTACCAAAAATATCAATTGAAACAAATGAGACAAATGAAATAAATGAAAAAACTTTAAATATATCACATAAATATAAAAGAAAAATAAATAGAAATGATCAATTTAAAACAAACTTATTTAATAGAAATTTATATGATGGAATATTTTATTCTTATTTGACTACATATGATAACAAAAATAATGATGATTCTAATTCAAAAATTAAAAATGTGAAAAGTACTCATAATATTCTTAATTTAAAAAAAATACATCATAAAAGAACATTAACAATAGGTTCAAATGAAGAAAAGAAAAATCAAAAATATATTAGTCCAAATCAAAATAATTTAATTAAATCAAAAAAAGAAGCAGGAGTTTATGATATGTTAATATTAGATAGATTTAATTCATGTTTCAATTTAGCATTAAAATCTTTTTCAAATGAAAAATAAATTTCTATACAAAAAATATATTAATATTGTATTAGATAATATAATAATATATTTTTTTTTTAATATTATAAAAAATAAAAATATATTTTCTTTAAAAAAAATATTCAATTTTAAAAATTAATTAATGGAAACACCATCAAACCAAATAGTAAATAATTCAAATAATAATAATCCTAATCCAAATATTCCTCATTACACATTAAATGATAGAATAATGAATATATATAATAGTATTCCTTTATTTGTTTTTTTTATAATTTGTATAACATTATTTTTCTATATAATAGATTTAATTATTTTTTCAATATCTTTTTATATATCAAATATAGTTTTATATACAATATTTTCATTTCATATTTGGAGATTAATAACAACAGTTTTTATGACAACAAGTATTTTAAATATATTATTTGCTATGATAAGTTGGGTTAAAAATGCTTCATCATTAGAAAATTCAATGGGAACAATTAAATATATGTTAATTTTCTTTATGAATTCAATTTTAATTCAAATTATTTATTGTTTAATTTTATTAATTGGATATTTAATTTCAAGAAATAAAAATATTTTAACTTTAAATTTAACAAATGGAAAAGTTGAAAATTCTGGTTTATGGCCAATTATTATGGCAGAATTAACTTTATTATGTATGTCTAATCCAGAAAGTAATATTAGATTATTTTTCTTTCCTTGTGAAATTAAAGCTAAATTTTATCCTTTTATTTTATTTTTTATTTTTCTTTTATTAAACTTTTTTGAAATTGATTTTGGAGTTTTAAGTGGAATTATTTATGGTTTATTATATCATTTCTTTTTTAGAAATTCATTACAAATTCCTGATAAATTAGTTCAAAAAATTGAGAAAAGTTTTATTGGTAATTTTTTAGGAAATTTTAAAAAATTTATTCCTTGTAAAAATAATATTAATGTAGGAATTGAAAATATTATTAATACACTAAAAGATGTTAAAAATAATAAAAAATTTTTTCCTTTTAAAGGAGAAGGAATTAAAGTTGGAGGAAGTTATGGTACAAAAGAAAGAGAAAATGATAGAATTAAACAAAATAATTCACCAGTTAATTAAATAAAAGTTTATTTTATAAATTTTAAATTTGATATTTAAATATTAAATAATACTTCAATAAACATGATTAGAAATTATGAAATAATATTATATATATTATTTAAAATTGGAAAATTTAATAAAAAAAATATATATAAAAAAAGATAAATTAATTTTGTTCATTTTCTAAAGTTTGATTTCTTTCTGTTTTTAAGCATTCAAGATTTAAAATATCATCTAATTCCATATGAGGAATTTTTATTTTATATTTCTTTTTCTTTTTTGGTATATTTTCAAATTTATATTTTAATTGAAATTGTTCACTAAAATTATTTTTATCAGTAAGATAAATATTATCTCTAAAATATATATTATTTTGTTTATATAAAAAATATTTATTATTATCAAATCTACTTTTCATAATATTTGGAATAGGATATAAATCATTAATTAACATAATATGAACTCTTCTAGAAATTTTTTCTCTTTTTTTAATTTCTTCAATTTTTTTTCTTCTTTCTAATTCTTTCATATGATTAATATTCTTTAAATAAATTTGTTCAATATCTTCAATTTCTCCAGTTAATTTTTTTAAAACTACAACAGAAGCTTTTCTATAATATTTAGGATATTTTAAAATTGAACCATGCTTTATTGATTTAATAGAATTTCTATCTTTAGATAAAACTGATTTAATAGAATTTCTATCTTTTGATAAAGGAGATTTAATAGAATTTCTATCTTTTGATAAAGGTGATTTAATAGAATTTCTATCTTTTGATAAAGGAGATTTAATTGATATTCTTGTATTAGTTTTAATTGAATTAATAGGAGAGTTTAAAGGATTTTTTGGTGAATTTAAAAGAACTGAAATATTATCATCAAAAGAAATAAAAGATAAACTATTATTATTACTTTCTTCTTTAATATGACCAACATAAAATCTTTTTTTTCTCTTTTTTTGATTATTTGTCCCATTTGTATTTTGAATTGTTTCTCTTTCTGTATTTTGACCAGATGATAATTCATATTCTTTTGGAATTCTTATTTTATAGTTTCTAATATCTGTATTTTTTTTTTTTGCATTAATAATTTCTTTATGTTTTTTTATTATATTTAATATTGGAACATGGTAATTATTATATTTTTTATATCCTTTTTCTTTTTCTATTTTTAAAAATGATTTTCTATCTATTAATTTTCTTTCTGTTTGAGAATAATAAGATGGAATTTCAGTAAGTAAAAAATTATCTATTGGTTTTCTTTCTTTTGATGTTAATTTATATTTTATTCTTTGAGTTTCTGGGATTTTTTTTATTGTATTTGATGATAAATAAACTTCTGATATTTTAGAATCTGTTTTATTATAAGAAATGTTAAAGGAAATACCATTTGATGTGTCCGTTGTTCCAGTTTTTGTAGGAAGGAAATCTCTTTTACTTATATTTCTGCTTCGCATATTTTTTTTTTTGATTATATTGATTATTTTTTTTAATTTATATATAATTAAAATTTTATAAAAGTTATTATTTATTTGTTTGACTATAAAAGATATATTTTTTACTAATCTTTTCAATTATTTAATCTTTTTATTTTCATTTCAATTTTTCAAATATTTTTTGGATTATGTTATTAAATATTAAAGAATATAAAAAATCATTTGTTATTTTTTTCTCTTTCATTTCATTTTGAACTAATTCCAAAATTTTTTGGATATTTTTATTTGATTGATAATTTTCATAATTTTGATTTTGTTTAATTGATTCAATTATTGAATTAGCCACATTATTTACATCAATTTTTATAATTATATCATAATAAATTTTAGATTTTTCTTTAATAACCTCACCTAATTTTAAATAAGAATTTATATTTGAAATAATAATATCATTATCATCATTTTTAATAATAAAGCTTAAATATTCTTTAGGAATTTCAATTGATTTTTCTGCAATTTCTAAAATTTTATCACAAGTAATTTCTTTTTTAAAAATCCCTTTAACTAATAAAGTATCCTTTTCTAAAATATTCAAAAACAAACTATCATCATCAAAATAATTTTTATTTTCATTTATATTATTATTAATAAAATTTCTCATATTTTTTATTTTTTCTTCAATAATATCAAAAACATTTTTAGTTAAAGTAATTCCAATACTATCATTTTTTTCATATTTTTTTAGTGAACAATCAATAATCTCTTTTGATTTTGTTAATTTTGTACTTAAACCTAATAAACAAAGACCAAAATTTGTTTCAATAAATAAAACACTTCCTCTTGAAATATTTGCTTGTTCATATTGAATAATATTTTCATTATCACATCTTCTTAATTTTTTTTTTAATTGACTAATAATAAAATCTTTATCATTATTAAAAAAACTTCCTGAATTATCTGAAATTTTATTTCTTAATTTTTTATTACAAATTAAAAAATATTGTTGTTCTAATAATGATTTATTTATATTATTTTTTATTTTTTTATCATCAGAAGTTAAATTTAAATTTGTTGTTGTTAATTTTAATGTTTCAGGAAAAGTTGTTATTTCTGTTGATTGACTATTATCAATATTAAAATATTTATTTGGATTTATATATGTTAATAATAATAATTTTTTTTCCCAAAAACCATTCATTCTCATTTTTTTATTTTTTTCATTGAATAAAATATTATTTTTAAAAAAAGAATATAATCTAGTTTCATTATCATTTATATGAAATTGTTCATTTGAAGAAATATTTAACATTTCTATTATTTCTTTTCCTACTTTTCTTTCTAAAATTGAAACTACTAAATTTAATGGATTTGAATTTATTCCACAATCTAATTCAATATTTTCATTTTTAATTGATTTTATTGGCTCTTTATATAATTTAAATTCTCCTGTTGTAAATGGCATAAATGATATTATTTCTTTTTCACTTATTAATTCTTGGAAATGAGTAATAATTATATCTTCTCCTATTAATATACCAACTGATTTAATTGAATTATTTTGAGAAACTAAACCAAGGAAACAATATGGAAACTTATCCATTTGCTCTAAATTTATAATATTATAAGAATCAAAATTTGGAGAAAAGTAATTTTGTTCTTTTTTATCCATTATTTTTATATATGTGATAAAATTATTTATTTATAATAATTATTTTAAATTTTATATTACAATCAATAATTTAATATATCATTATTTTTTTTAAAATTTTAATTTATCAACATCAGTTTAAAATTAAAAAAATAAATTATATAAATAAATAATTCAAAAAAAAAAAAAAATAAAAA
>Ga0256407_10006610_pt1 | contig 17820 bp, 13 predicted proteins | sample RumenRJG_04DNA_FD_193489 | JGI IMG/M metagenome (GOLD analysis project Ga0256407, IMG submission 193489) | Bovine rumen microbial communities from Lethbridge, Alberta, Canada - RJG_04 | ecosystem: Host-associated > Mammals > Digestive system > Stomach > Rumen | place: Canada: Alberta...
AAAAAAAAACAAAAAAAAAAATAAAAAAAAAATTAAAAAAAAATAAATCACAAAAACTTATAAAAAAAAAAAAAAAAAAATAATTTATAAAAACCCAAAAAAAAAAAAACATGAAAGAATTTTTTATTTCATTTATAATAGGAGCAATATCATGTAGTATAGGATTTAAATATTACATATGGTTTTTTTCAATAGGATACGGAATTGCAATTGCAGCAATAGGAATATATTTATTAATAATATTCAATTCAATTTTAGTATTAGAAACTATATTATCATGTATTCTATTTATTGTATATGGTTTACGTCTATCAATTTATTTAGGAATTAGAGAATCAAAAAGTTCATATAATGATAAAATGAAAGGAGAAATTAAACCAACTGATACAATTAGTATGATAGCAAAAATTTCTATTTGGATTTCTTGTTCTTTATTATATGCTTTTATGACTTGTCCAGTTACATTTAGATTAATGAATACTAATATTAATAGTAATATTGATATACTTTATAGAATTTCTTTAATTATTACTTTATTAGGTATAATTATTGAAACTTTAGCTGATTATCAAAAAAATTCTGCAAAGAAAAATAATCCTCATAGATTTGTTGATACTGGATTATATAAAATAGTAAGATGTCCTAATTATTTTGGTGAATTATTATTATGGACTGGAGTTTTTATTGGTGGGATTAATATTTATTATTATTATTATTATTGGATTTTTTCTGTTCTTGGTTATATTCTTATTATTTATGTTATGTTTAGTGGTGCTAGGAGATTGGAAATTAGGCAAAATAAAAGTTATAGTGATGATAATGAATATCAGGAATATGTTAAAAATACTCCTATTATTATTCCTTTAATTCCAATTTATTCTGTTGAGAAATATAGTTTTTTAGTTGCTTAATGGATTTTTCTTTTTTTTGTGAAATATTAGATTTTTAATATTTTGATTTATTAATTTTAGATTTAAAAAAATATTTAAAAATCAATATTAAAATATTAATTCTATATTTTTTAAAATATAAAAATGATAATTTATATTTTATAATAAAAATGAGTGATGAATCAAGAAATAAAAATTCAATTTATTCAGAAACTACAACAAGTTCAATTATTCCTTCAAATAGTAATAAAAATTTATTAACTATAAATCAATTTAAATATATTCCTCCAAAAAGAAAACCATTAAGTACTCCAGATTTATCATTAACAATGTCAAATAAAATTAGAAAAGATATTTTTGGAGAGATTATTAGAAAAGGAGGAAAACAAAAAATTAGTTTTGCTGATAATGTTTTATTATCTGTTATTGAAGATAATGAAGATAATGAAAAAAATAATAATAATAATAATAGTAATAATAATAGTAGTAGTAATAGTAATAATATTATTAAAAAAAAAAAAACCATTCATAAATATGAAAATATTGCTGAAGTTATTGATGTTGAAAGTTATAAAAAACTAAATAAATTAATGAACTTTGAAGGGAATAATGATAAAGAAATTATATGTTGTGAAACATGTAATATTTTTTAATTAAGTTTTTATATTGATTTTTTCAAGTTTTTTTTTTCTTTGTAAATAAAAAAGTAATGTATGATTTGTTTAGTACAAAATGGTATTTATAATACAAAAATTTAAAAAAAAGAATTTGTAACTTTTATTTAAAATTAAATAAGGTAAATGATATAAAAGTTTATCATGATATATAAATTTAGAAATTTTAATCTTTATAAAAAAACTATTTATAAAAAATATTTTTTAATATCTAAAACTAAAATCTTAAAAAATTCTTGATATTTTCATAGTCCATATTTTTCCAATATTTTTATCATTATAAATTATTTTACATGAAGGATTAAGACCATTAAACATCCAATCTGCATCACCAACATTTTTGGTATTAAAATTAGATAAATTTAACATTTCTAAAGATGAACAATCATAAAACATTTCATTCATACTAGTAACATTTTCAGTTATAAATTTACTTAAATTTAAATTTAATAAATTAGAACAATTATAAAACATTTTACTCATATTAATAACATTATTAGTATTAAAATTATCAACTTTTAATTGAATTAAAGAAGAACAATTTGAAAACATCTCACTCATATCAATAACTTTCCCAGTTTCAAAATGATTTAAATCTAAATTTTGTAAACTTGAACAATTTTTAAACATTGAATTCATATCTGTAACATTTTTAGTATTAAAATTATTAATATTTAATTCCATTAATTCTTGACATTCATTAAATATTCCATTCATTTTAATAACTTTATTAGTTTTAAAATTTTCTAAATTTAATTTTCTTAAAGATAAACAATTATAAAACATATTAGTCATATTTTCAACTTTCTTAGTATCAAAATTTGAAATATTTAATTCTTTTAAAGAAGAACAATTTAAAAACATTCCTTCCATATTAATAACTGAATTTGTTTTAAATTTTGATATATTTAAAAATGTTAATGAAGTACAATTATTAAACATACATGACATATTATTTACTTCATTTGTTTTAAAATTTTCTAAATTTAATTCTGTTAAAGAAGAACAATTTGAAAACATATTATTCATATCAGTTACTTTATCAGTTATAAAATTTGATAAATCTATTTTTTCAAGTGATTCGCATCCTGAAAATAAATATGACATATTTTTTATTTCTGATGTATTAAAAGAAGAAAAATTTATTTCTTTTAATGATGAACAATTATAAAATAATTTATTTAAATCAGATATTTCATTTAATAAAAAATGTGATAAATCAATTGAATAAAGTGAAGTACAATTTGAAAAGAAAGATTTTATATTATTTAAATATACTTTAAATTCTATTTTTATATTATTTTCTGTCGATTTGAATTCAGAATTAAAGGAAAAATCAATTATTTTATCATTTACATAAATATTACAATTTCCTTTTAATTGTTTTTCAATTTCATTTGATTGATTTATAATTTGTATTTTTTCACTTTCTAATTTATCATCATCAACATGAAAAACAGATAAAATATAATTATCTTCTAAGCAAGGTTTTAATAAAATTATTTTATTTTTTTCTGTTGTTTGAATAGAAGTGGAATTAAAACACCCCATTTTTAAATTTTTTTTTATTATAAAAAAGATAAAAAAAATAAAAAAATTTAAAAAAAATATTAAAAATTAATCTTCTACATTTGAATCACTGAGAGAATCAAACATTTCCTTAACTAAAATCCTATAAGGTCTAATCTCATCAGAGCTTTTAATTCCTTTACTATAACTATCACCTCCAACAATCCAATATTTACTATCATCAATATTTTTCTTTTTAACAAATCTAACTTTATAAGGATTAACTCTACACATAAAAACAATATAATACTCTTTTCCATTTAAACAAATTCCATGTTTATCTTGACTATAATCTTGAGCTTCACTAATATCAGGACTTAAATAAACACCATCACCACAAAAAGGAAAAATTGATTTAGACAATTTATTAATATTTTCACTTTCATTATATACTTGATTAGGACCTTTTTTCAATCCTTCATTCATAATTTTCTTAATAACTTCATTATTCCCAGTTCCATGATATGCTATATACCATTCACCTTCTTCATTAGTATATCCTAACCAAGTATTATCACCATTATCAAATTGATTATAAACTTTCAATCCAAAACCTAAATAACCTAATGGAGGAATATAATCTTCTAAATGATCGGGTGGTCCTCTTTTTTGATTAATTCCCCATTCATTATCATTGTATCTATTTCCATTTTCATCAAACATACTTTCTTCAAGGATACATCCTTCAAGTAATGATTTATATGTTATATCATATATTTTATTATCTTTTTTTATTTGGTTAAATTCTTCTTCATTGTATTGAGAGTCTATTATTAAATCAAATTTTATTGAACCATAACGGAGGTTTGTTATTGTTATTTTATCTTCTTTTATTTTTAAAGCATGGGAAAATTCTTTTTTTTTTTTTTTTTTGAAGGTTGATTGTACATTTTTATTTGTTAGGATTTCTGCATTTTTGTCTTCTCCATAATCATATGAAAGTGTCAATACTTTTTTAAATATTTCACCACTTGATATTAATTGGATCATTGATATTGAAATAAGATCATTTTTTTTATCTTGGTTTTCATTTTTATTTTCTTTTTTTATTGCAGTTGTTATATTGTTTTTAGTTAGGAATTTAAATAAAATTCCTTTCACAAATAAAGAGGATTTTTCATCTGATTTTTCTATTTCTTTTATTGGAATATATTTTTCTGGGTTGTGATATGTTTCATATATAATTTTATTTTTTATATCTGTTCCTAATTTTGTTATTAGACTTCTAAATTGATTTGTTGTTAATTTTGAAGATATAAATTCTTTACATGAATTTTCTATATTTTGATTTATTTTTTGATAATTTTTTGGATTATTAATTTGAGCTTCAATCAATTCTTTTTCAGTAATTTCTGAATTTGTTAATGAAGTTATTTCTGATATTTTTTCTTTTTGATCATTATTTTCCACATATTTTTGAGTTATTTTATATTCATTTATTAATCTTTCTTTATACATTGATTTCTTTTTATAATTATTATATTCTTTTAACATTTTTCCAAATGTATTGCTTTGATATAATAAACCTTCTTTAATAAGGTCAGTTTCATATTTTATTTGATTATACAATCTTTTTAATTTATCTATTTCTTGTTTTAAGTTTTTAATGTTTTGATTTTTGTTTGTTTTCATTTATAATAATTTTTTAATCATAAAATAACTCTCAACAAAATAATCAAGAGGATATTAAAATAAAATAGCAAAAAAAAATATAAAAATGATTATTAAATCAATTCATTCAATTATTAATTTATATTTTGTAATATAACATTATTATTTTAAAAAACAATAAAAAATTTTCATTAAATTAATATTTTAATATTATATATAATATATTATTCTCAATACAAAAGAAATTTCAATAAAAAAACGATTCTCAATTAAAAAAAAAAATTAAATTTCAATAAACTCAACATCATCCTCTTCACTTTTCTTAAGTAAAATCCTATAAGGTCTACACTCTTCAGAAATTTTATACTCCTGATTATTTCCTTGACTATCTCCTCCAACAACCCAATAAGCAGGATCAGCTTTATCAGCAATTCTAACTTTAAAAGGATTAACTCTACACATAAAAATAACATCATACTGAACATTATTTAACAAAATTCCTTTTTTTCTTCCACTATATTCTTCAGCTTCATCAACATCAGGAGTTAAATAAACACCTCTTCCACACAAAGGGAAATTTTCATAAGAAAATTGATTAATATTTTTCTCATCTGAATAATCTTGATATTCACCAGGTACTAATCCCATATTAATAATTTTCCCAATAATATCATTACTTCCTGTACCATGATATCCAATATACCATTCACCATCAACATTATCACAACTTAACCAAGTATCATCACCATCATCATATTGACGAGAAGCTATTAAACCAAAACCAATGTAACCAATTGGAGGATGATATTCTTGTAAATTATCTGGTGGTCCTCTTTCTTTATGTTTACCCCAATCATATTTATTTATTTTATCACCTTTTTTATCAAACATATTTTCTGTTAGTTGACATCCTGCTAATAATGAATTAAATGTTATATTAAATATTTCCTCATCTGATTGTTTTATTATTGGTAAAATATCATCTTCTTCTTCATCATCTATTATTTTATCATTTGATATTTCAATTGCATATGATTTATAACCAATTTTTAACATATTTATTTTTTTTTCTGGAATTTTTAATGATTGAGAATATAAATTTCTTTTTTTTGATAAAAATTTTTTTTGGACTTCTTCATCTGTTAATAATAAAGGGTTTTTTTTTTCGTCTATATTATATGTTAATGTTATTATTTTTTTAAATGCTTCTCCTGTTGAAATTGCTGAAAGTAATGATAAGGCAATTTTGTCACTTTCATTTTGATTATCTTTTCTTATTGCTACTGTTACTTTATTACTTATTAAAAGTTTTGATAAGATTCCTTCCATAAATAAAGTTGTATTTGGATTCGCTTTTTCTGCTTCTTTTAATGGAATAAATTTTTCTGGATAATTATATGTTTCGAAAATTATTTTATTTTTTATATTTATTCCTAATATTATTAGTAAATTGTGATATTCTATTTCTGTCATTTTTTCATTTAATAATGTTTCACATACACTTTCAATTATTTCATTTCTTTTTTCATTATTTATGAAATTGTTAAGTTCAGCTTCTATTAATTCTTCTTCTGTGAAATTTGCATTTGTATATAAATTTATTTTAGAAATTATTTTTTTTTTATTTTTTGATACAAATTTTTTACTTTCTAAATATTCTGATATTGAAGGTTGGTAATTTTGATATAATTTTCTCCTATTTTTTAAATTTTCCATTAAACTTTTATAAATTCTATGGGCTTGATGTCTATTCATTGCTCTAATATCTGTATAATATAAATCTGCTTTTATTAATTCATATTTTGTTTCTAATTTAGATATTTGTTTTTTTAGTTTTTCAATATTTTTATCTTTTTTTGAATGCATTATTATAATATATAATTATTTTTTAAAAATATTTAATTATTTAATAAAAATGATTAATTCATTTTGGAAAAAAATTACATTATATAATCTTGGATTATTATTAATAATAATTAGAATTTATGGATTTATAATTGAAAAATATAATTCTAAAGAAAATATAAATTCCATTTTTCCTTTATTAGATGAAAATGGATTTTCATTTAAAGAACAAATTGAATGTGATATTGATATATTAGAATTAATAACAAGTAAATTAACAAAAGGAATTTATCCAGAAGAATTTAATATTTCTAATTTAAATGAAAATAAATGTTTTAACTTTCAAATAATTGATGAATGTTGTAATAATATTAAATTTATAAATTTAAATATGAATAATAATTCTTTATTAGAAAATATTTTAAAAGATGAAGAAAGTTTATTTTGGGATACAATTTTTAATGAAAATAATTTTAAGAATGATAAATCAATGTATTTTTTATACAAAATTTTATCTGGTTATAAATCTTATATTCATATAATGTTTTATAAACAATTAAATAACTTAAATTTTTTAGAAGATAGAATTACTTATTCATATGATAAATTAAATAATTTATTTTATTTTCAATCAATTTTACTTAAATCATTTATGAAATTAAAAAATGAAAAATTGTTTATGTTTGAATATGTTAATTTAGATAAAGAATATTTAATTAATTTTACTGAAAAATGTATAAATAATAATAATATTTTAAATTTAAATAATGAAATAAAAAATCAAACATTAAAAATAATTAATAAAATACAAAAAATTATATCAATCATATCTAATGAAAATTTATTAATTATGAAAAGTTCTATATTAGATTTTAAGGCAATTGAAACTATGTTTAAAATTCTCTTTGGGTTAAAAATTTCTTTTAATGAGATTAAAGAATTTAAATTTTTTTTAAGAAATTTTATTAGAGGTATTAATTTAATTTTTGAAGTTGATTCAAAATTAAAAGATAATAATAAAAAATTAGAAAAAGAAATAAAAATTTTTTCATATATCTTTTTTATTATTTCTCTTATCATTATTTTAATAATGAATATGAGTTTTTTAAAAAATAAGGATAATAAAAATAAAAAGTTTTTTAATACAAATAAAGGAATTAATATGATTAAATATCAAATTTATCAAAAAAATTTAGATAAAATAAAAAAGAATAAGCAATTAAATCAACCAAAATCATATGATAGTTTTTCAAAAGAAGAACAAGGTTATATTGATAAAATATTAAATTACCAAAAATAATAATTTTTAGTATATTTAATTATTCAAAAATTCATAAATAGTTTATATTTATAAATAAAAGTAATTTAAAATATACACTTAACTTTTTTATGTTCTTAATATATAAAAAAAATATTTTATTTTAAAATGAATAGTTTAAATGAATAAAATTAAAGAATTCTATATAAAACAATATTTAGCATTGCAAATATATATACAAGAAAACTTATTTGCAGTGCTACATAAAACTAATTTAAATAATAATTAATATCAAATTTCCATAATATTTTTATTCTCAATTATTATTTTTTACATATCTATCATATTGTTTAAAAGTTTCTTCATCAACATAAAGAGAAAATTCAATAAGAGAAAGAAATTCATATTCTAAAGTATCAATTTCTTTTTTACTGACACCACAAACTTTTGCATAAAAGTCATTTTTTAAAATGTTATCTTCATTATATTTTATTGCAGCAATCATTGAAGCAATAATTAATTTATGAATATTATAAAAATTCAAAGTTACATAATTCATTTCACAAAATCTATCAATATAAATTAAAATTAACATTAAAGTTGAATCTTGAATTTGTGTATATTTCACAATTCTTTCTAAGAAATCATATATTGAAATTGAAGGGATTTTTTTCAATAAAAATATATTATATATAATTGAATCATTATCTTTATTCTTAATACTTTCTTCACATATTCCAGTTAATAAGTCAGAAATTAATTCAATTTCTTTTTTTTGTTGTTGTATTCTTATTTGATGTTTTTGAAAATTTAAATTATTATTCGATTTATTAACTACAAGCACCATTTTTAAAAATAATTTAAAGATATATCTATTTATATTATTTATAAATTATAAAAAAAAAATTTTATATTTTCTTCATAATAAATTGTATTGTGGATTAAAGATTATAAAAATTTTATTTAATATATGATTATAATATATAGAAGAAACAAAAAAAATAGTTTATGGTTAAATATATTTTATTGTTAAGTTATAGAAATTTCTATTTCTTTCAAATCTAATAAATACTAAAAAAATAATAATATTTTAATTGAAAATCAGATTTTATTGTAAATTTTTTAAGAAAACAATTAGTAAAAAGATAATTATCTGAATCATTATAATTATTTTTGTATTACATAATTAATGGAATATTGTTATGTAAAATATTTTTTTTTAAAAATTTATATTAAAAAATTATAAAAAATAAATATAACATAAATTTATAATGTTTTTAAAAAAATTAAAAAATATATCAATTATAATATATATTATATTAATATTTAAAATCACTTTCTAAAAATTTTTAGTCTTATTATATTTTTCATTTAACTTCTCTTTAAATCTTTTATAAATAATTTTTTTTTCATTAATTAATTTATAGCATTTTTTATTTAATTTATATTGTGTTCTAAAAACAGCACCAATCATTTTTGGATCATTAGAAAACTGAAATTGATTATTTGATTGAATGTCATTTCTCCAATTTTTTTTTTTCTTATGAGAGAAAAAATCATATAAATTAGGAAATTCCCCATCATCAATAACTTTATATTTTTGTAATTTTTTTAAAGTAAATTGAGTTTTATAAGAACCTAAATTTGATATTGACATAGATATATTTTGATTATGATTATTTTTATTATTAATTATATCATTTTTTAATGAAGATAATGTATTTATTGTATTATTAAAAAATGTACTTTGTGAAGTATTATTATTAGAATTATAATTGGTATTATTATTTGTATTAATATTTGTTTTATTATTTATACTATAATTGTAATTTGAAATATTATTATTTAAGGAAGTTAAAAATGCTGTTGAAGTTTTTGATTTATTAAAATTATTTCTTGTTTTTACTTCTGCTTTATCATTGTAAAATGTTGGTGAATTTGATGCAAATTCTATATTATTTAAAAAGGGAGAATTTGACATATTTTTTTTTACTTTTTTATATAATCTATCTTCGTAACTTGTTAATTTTGGAATTGAATTTTCAGATAAATCTTTATTTTTCTTTTGTGATTTCTTTTTATAAATATTTTCAAAAATATTTTGATTAATATTATTACTCATATTATTATCTTTTATTATAATATTTTCTAAATTAATACTTTTAATATTTCGAATGTTATTATTTTTTAAAATATTATTATTTAATAATATCTTTTTCTTATTATCAAATTCAATTTTATTAGAAATCATATTATTTACATTAATATGTTTTTTTTCTTTATCAAAACTTTCATTTCTCTCAGTTAAAACATCAACAAAATTTTTATCAATAACACTTAAAGAAATATTATTAATATTAATAAATCTATTTTTAATAATTTCTAATTTATGACTACATATTTTTTCTAATAAATTATAAGTTTTTTCATCTTCTGAAGCTAAAATAAAAGGTAAATGATTAACACTCATTTTAAAAACAATTGCATCATCAGAATGAACAATCGCAGTAAAAAAATTATTCATTCCATAAAAAAAAGGAATAACAGATAACATTTCTTTTTTATCATAAATAAAAACTCTTCTTAAATTATTTTTAGATAAATCATTTATAATTTGATTAGGATGATTTATTAAATTTGGAAAAAAAGAATCATCATTTACAAAATGATTATTATTATCTTCATCTAAAATATTATTTAAATATTTAATAAAAGCATGTGTTTCTAAAACACTTTTTTTAGTTGATAATTCAATATTTCCATTACTAATAAAATAAATAAATTTTACTGGTGAATTTTCTTTAAATAAAATAGTTCCTTTTGTTAATATTTCTTTCATAAATAAAGGATAATATTCTCTTTCAAATTTTCTTTTTGAAATTTGAGAAAAAAAAAATGAATTAAATAAAAAATTTAAATCTTTAGTTCTCATAATTCCTCCTTCATTTTCTAAATATTCATTATAAATATTACTATTTAATAAACATAATTCAGTATCTTCAAAAGTGATTGCTCTTTCTAAATATTTATAATTTTCACAATCCCCAAAATAATTTCCATTTACTGCATCATCAATATTTTGATAATAATAAATAATTAAATCTTTTTTTCTTTTTTTATCTAATAAAATTTCATATTTTTGACAATCTTCAAGAGTAACTTCGACTATATAATCATTTATTTTATCACTAATTTCATTTTTTGACATTATTTTATAATCAATATCAATTTCTTTTAAATTAATTTTTAATTTGTCTAAATCTTCTTTTGTAATTTTTAAAATACCTTTTCTTTGAGAAATAATTTTTAAAAGAATATTTTTCATTCTTTTAAAATCATTATAATCAATTTTAATAATTGGTTTATTAATACTAATTGTTTTTCTTAATAAAGAATCATCAAAATTATTTTCCATATCAATTAATTTACAATAATATTCATAACCTGTTAAACTTTCATTTTTTTGTTCTGGAATAGATAAAATAACTTTTCCAGATAAAACAATATAAATCATTTCAGAAGGGTCATCATTTCTATAAATAATTTTATTTTTTTCAAAAAATCCATATTTTACATAAGTTGAATATATTATTGCCATTTTATCAAAATTTGATTGTTCAATTCCATCTTTTTTTAATTTATTCTTTAAATTTGAATTTTCTATAAAATGTTTTATTATAGTTGATTCTTCTAATGTTCTTTTTGTTGGTTCTTTTTTTAATATTTTTATATAATTTTTATTTGTAAATTTTGAAGGATCAATATTAATATATGACATTGATGCTAAGTTTCTATGAACTTTATTTGATAAATAATGTTTTTCTGTTTGTGAGTTGATTTTATTAAAATCTAAACTTCCATAACGAATTCTTGTACTTTTTATTTCATTATTTAGTGAATCTAATTTTGATAAAAGATTATTTTGTGTTGATAAAAATGAATTATCAGATGTTCTTCTTTTTGAATGGGAAATGTTACCTCTGTTAATATTCATATTTTTTAGTTATTATTATAATTATAATAATTTTATATTTTAATATTTTTATTATTTTTAAAAATTATAAAAAAATATAATATTTATATTTGTATTTTTAATATTTTATTTGTAAAATAATAAAAAATGGAAAATTTAAATTTTGAAAGTGAAAATAATAAATTATTACAATCATCACAAATAAATTTAATAGAAATAAGAAGATTATCAAATTTCTTTCAAATATTTGTAGAAAATTATCAAGAAATTATAAATAATTTCCAATTAAAATTACAAAATACAGAAGTAATAGCCCATGATTCAATATTATTAACAAATATAAATGGTTTATTTCAAAATTTTCTTCCTATAATGAAAAATATTGAAAATATCTTATCAAAAATAGTAGTTGATATTATATCACCTTTAGAACAATTTAAAATTACTCAACATTCAATTTATCAAGAAAATTTATATCATTATGCAAGAATAGTAAATGAATATAAATTTTATAAAAAATTAGTAGAATATTCAAAAAATAATTATTATAAATTATCATATGATTATTCTTTTTTTGAATCTCAAAATAAAAAATTATCAAATATTAAAAAAGATGTTAATGAAACATTAATAGAAATGAATTCAAATGCAAAAGCAAATGAATTATTATATAAATATGAATTAGAACAATTAAATGTTAAAGTTGATGAATTAAATGATGAATATAAAAAATTAAATGAAGAAATAAAAAGAAATGAAGAATTTAGAATAACTTTTATTAAATCTTCAATTGATAAATTTAAAAATTTTTATCAGGAATTTATAAAAAATTATCAAGAATATTTAGATTTAATGAATAATTATATTTCTGATGATATATGTGAAAAAGATAAAAAATTTTATTATAATGAATTTGAAAAATATAATAAAAAAGAAGGGAGATTTCCAAAAGATAATTTTGTATCTTATTTAGATTATTTAACTCAAAATTTAAATATTAATGAAACTTCATTTCATATTTTTATAGATGAAAAAGATGTAATTCCATTATTAAAAGAAGATGAATTAAAAAATTTAGCAATTAATATTACTAATGAATTTTTAAATGAAAATGATATTAAAATTATTAATGTTACTAAAACTTTAGAACAATTAAGAAATGGTAAAAATAATTTTGCTCAAATTTTATTAGATACATTTTTAGATAAAATGAAACAATATTCTTCATCAAAATTTTCTAATTTAAAAAATATGGAACATTTTTCTAATTTATTATCATATATTTCAATAGTTAATAATAATGTATCAAATCCTAATTTTAAAGTTAATTTTAAAATTATATTTTTAGCAGAAAGAATTTTTTATCAAAATAAAATTACAAAAGATAAAATTTATTTATGTGCTTTATTGAGTAGAAATAAATTTTATAAAAATAAAACATTTTGGGAAAATATTATTGAATTAAAATTAGCAAATAAATTAGAAGATCATATAGAAAGATTAAAAGAAATAATATTACCAGAAGAAAAAAATTTAAAAACTGGAATATTTAAAAAATTAAATTTTTTAAAAGTAGATGTACATAAAACAAGTATAGTAGGATTAAATAAAATAAATAAATTAATAAAAAATTACAATTCAATTGAAGATACTAAAGTACCAATTATTGATAGAATGGCAACAAATGAATTATCAATTATAATAAGAGATAATATTCCAAGTTTATGTTCTTTTAATTTATATCCTGATGAATGTTTAGAAATGATAAGTGATTTGGCAAGAAAATATAATGTTAGTAAAGATTATATTAATTTTTATATTATTTATTTTCATGTTTGTTTCTTTACTGTAAGGAAAGAAATTCATAATGAAAATTATGTAAATTTATTAAAAAAAGATGAATATGGTAAAAAAAATATTATTTTAATATCAAATTCATTATTATTTTTAGATAAGAAAGATTATTTTAATTTGTTTTTATTATCAAAACAAACTAATAAGAAATTAATTAAAAAAATATATAAAATAATATTAAAAAAGAAAGAAATAACTTTAAAAACTCGTTTAGAAATATGGGAAAATTTATTAAATATAAAAGAATTAAAAAAAAAATATAATTATGAAGAAACATTAAATTTACCAAATGATGAAAAAGTAATAAATGATATTAAAATTGATGTTCAAAGAACTTATTTTCAAAATTTACCAAATCAAGAAGAAATGCAAAAAAAAATGTCAAAAGTCTTAAATGCAGTATCAAAATTAAATGGAGAAATAAAATATTGTCAAGGAATGAATTATATAGTATCATTTTTATTAGAAATTTTAGATGAAGAAGAAACTTTTTATATTTTTTTATCTTTTTTCAAATCAACAGAATATAATTTATTATTTGAAAAAGATTTAGATAAATTAAAATGTTTTTTTTATATTTTCCAAAGATTAATTTCATTATTTGAACCAGAATTATCAAATTTTTTTAATTCAAATGGTGTAAATGTTAATTTTTTTTTACCTCATTGGTTTATTACTTTATTTTTAAGTTCAAGACAATATTTAAATCAAAAAGAGATTCCTTTTTCTTTAATTAGAATATTAGATAATTATTTTGTTGGTGGATGGAAAAATTTAATGAAAGTTGGAATTTTTGTTTTACATTCTTGTGAAGAACAATTAAGAAAAATGAAATATGAAGATATGCTTTCTTATTTAATTAATGAAATTAAAAAATTTGATTTATTTTCTGAAGGAAAAGTTGAATTACTTGAAAATTGTTTTGAAAATAAGAGAATTACTAAAAAGTTAATTAAATTAATTGAAGATGAATATAGACAAGAAATGAAAATTAAAGAAAAAGAAAATAATAAGAAATAAAATTTTTTTTTTGTTTTTATAGTTTTTTTTTTACTTTGTCTTAATTTAAAAATTTTTTTATTATTTTTCTCTTTTTTTTTTCTTTTTTATTTTAATTATATTATTATTAAATGGAAGAAAAAGAAATTGAAATAGAAAATAATAGTAATAATAATAATATTAATGAAGAAGAAGAAAAAAAAATTGAAACAAATGAAAATGAAATAATAAATACAAATATAAATAATAATAATGATGATTTTTTTGCAAAAATAAAATCAATTAAAGATAAACATAAAGAACATAATGATGAATCAAAAAAAATTCATTTTTCATTATCAGATTATAAAATGGATAAAGTTTTAGGAGATGAAAAATTAAAAAGTATTTTTGAAATGTTAGAACCAAATAAAAATAATTATCCTTCAATTAATTTTCAAATTCAAAAAAAAAATAATAATGATATTGAATCATTATATCCTAATTCAAATTTTAATAATATTCAACCTTCAAATAATAAAACAATAAATCAATTAAATTCACTTTATAAAGATATTAATTTATTAAATGAAAGAAATATACCAAGTAATAATCAAATAAAAAAATTTGAAAAAATACAAAAAAATTTAAATGAAAATCTCAATAGAAAAATTAATAGCGGATTATATAAAAAAGATAAAGAAAATGAAAATGATTATAATATGACAAATACAAATATGTTAAAAACAGCAAAATTTTATGAAACAAATAATACATCAAATACTTATAGAGAATCTAATAAAATTGGTTCTTTTTTAAATATAACTCCGCCCTCATTATATCCAAATCCAAATTATATAAAAAAAGAAAATAATAATAATATATTTGATATTCCTAAAATTTCTTCTACAATTGATTTAAAATATAATAAAAATTATTTCAATTCTGAATTATCAAGATTATTTAGTAATTTAGATAAAGCTTGTGATTTACCTAATAAAAATATGAATAAATATAATAATTATAATAAAAGGAATACTTATAGAAAAAATATTGGATTAGTATCTCAATATTATAATTCAAAAAGTAATTTTAAAAAATGGTAAAAAAAAATCAAATAAAAAATTAATTTTTATTTAATTTAAAAATTAAAAAAAAAAATTAAATAAAATAAAAAAATTTTTCTAAAAAATAATAAATTAAAATGAGTAATAAAACAGAAAAATGTGAAAATTGTCGTCAAGAAATTCCCTCATCAAAAATAGAACTTCACAAATCATTTTGTTTAAAAAATAATAAATATTGTCCAACATGTAGTAAAGTATTTTTAAAAAAAGAATTTACAGAACATTTAAAAACTCATATTCCATTAAATTTTAATAAAAATCCTCAACAAATCCCAGAAAAAAAAACAATAACAAATCAAAAAAATTCCCTTTCAGAACATAAAAAAAATTGTCATCATGAAAAAGAAATTCCTAAAATAGAAAAAAGAAAAATCCATGTTGATGATTCTTTAGGTTTAAAACAATGTGATTATTGTTATAATATGTTTGATAATATTGAAGATCATTTAACAAAATGTAAAGCAAAAAAATATATTGAAGAAGAAAATAGAAAATATTATGAAAGTTTAAAAAAAAGAATGGAAGATGATAATAAATTAGCAAATAAATTATCAAAAGAAAAACCAATTATGGATACTAAAAATGATGAAAATTTAGCAAAAGAAATTCAAAATAAATTAAAACCTATTATTGATACTAATAATGATGAAAATTTAGCAAAAGAATTACAAAATAAATTAAAACCTATTATTGATACTAATAATGATGAGAATTTAGCAAAAGAATTACAAAATAAATTAAAACCTATTATTGATACTAATAAAGATGAAGAAATGGCAAGGAAATTACAAAAGGAAATGAAACCTATTATTGATACTAATAAAGATGAAGAAATGGCAAAAAGTTTACAAAAGAAAATGAAACCTATTATTGATACTAATAAAGATGAAGAAATGGCGAAAAGTTTACAAAAGAAAATGAAACCTATTGTTAATACTAATAAAGATGAAGAAATGGCAAGGAAATTACAAGAAGAATTAAATAGAAATAATAATAATAGTAATAATTTTAATTCTACAAATGGTTTTATGGATGAAGATTTAAAAAGAGTAATTGAAGCAAGTAAAAATGATTACTAAATAATAAATTAAAATAATAAATTATAATAAAATAATATATAATTAATATATAATAATTAAAATAAAATAAATAAAAAAAAACAAAATAATAAAATAATAAAAAATAATTTATTAATCATTTAAAAAAAATGATTGAATTTCTTTTAATGGTAAATAAACAAGGTCAAACTCGTTTAGCTCATTACACAAAATATATATCAATAAAAGAAAGAACAACATTAGAAGGAGAATTAGTACGTAAATGTTTATCAAGAAATAATAAACAATGTGCCTTTTTAGATTATAGACAATATAAAATAATTTATAGGAGATATGCATCATTATATTTTATTCTTGGATTAGATTTAGAAGATGATTGTAATGAACTTTCTTTATTAGAATTAATTCATAATATTGTTGAAACACTTGATAAATATTTTGAAAATGTTTGTGAATTGGATATTATGTTTAATTTAGAAAAAGCACATTTTATTGTTGATGAATTTTTATGTAATGGTTGTATTTTAGATGCTAATAGAGCTAATTGTCTTTCTCCTATTAATGCTATTGATAGTCAAAAATAATTTTTTTTTTTCTTTTTTGTTTCTTTTGGTTTTTTCGTTTTTTTTTGATTTTTTTGATTTTTTTATATGAAAAGCTATATTAGTTTAAAAAATTATATTTAATTTTTTTTATTTTTTTTTTGAAGGGATTATTTTAATTTTTTTTTTTTTTTTTTTTTCTTTTGGTTTTTTCGTTTTTTTTTGATTTTTTTGATTTTTTTATATGAAAAGCTATATTAGTTTAAAAAATTATATTTAATTTTTTTTATTTTTTTTTTGAAGGGATTATTTTAATTTTTTTTTGGTTTTTTATTATCCCAGATTTTTTTTTAATTTTTTTTATAATTTTTGAGCAAATAATTTTAAATAGTATAAAATTACTAATTACAAAAGAAATAATATTAATATATAAAAATTAAT
>Ga0256407_10006611_pt1 | contig 17820 bp, 14 predicted proteins | sample RumenRJG_04DNA_FD_193489 | JGI IMG/M metagenome (GOLD analysis project Ga0256407, IMG submission 193489) | Bovine rumen microbial communities from Lethbridge, Alberta, Canada - RJG_04 | ecosystem: Host-associated > Mammals > Digestive system > Stomach > Rumen | place: Canada: Alberta...
ATCGAACTGGGGTTAATAAGATAATAATTTCAAATTTTTCCATAAAAAAAAAGCGGAAGTTTTTTTTCTTCCGCTTTTTTCTTATGATTGTTTTTTTTTATTACAATTTGAATTCGTGAGAAGGAGTGTTCAATGTTCTTGAAATTTCCTTTTCTTCATACGATTCGATGATGTCGCCAACTTGCATATCATTGAATTTTGCAATATTAAGACCACATTCCTGTCCAGAGGTAACCTCTTTTGCATCGTCTTTGAAACGTTTGAGAGATTCCAATTCGCCGGTATGAATAACGATACCATCGCGGATAACCCTGCATTTGTTGTTTCTAAAGATTTTACCTTCTTTGACGATACAACCAGCAATCGTGCCGACTTTAGAGATTCTGAAGAGTTGCTGAACTTCTGCCGTACCGGTAATTTCTTCTTTTACCTCCGGTGAGAGCATACCTTCCATTGCTTTCTTAATATCATCAATAGCATCGTAGATAATAGAATACAATTTGATGTCAATTTGTTCTTTTTCTGCGAGTTTCTTTGCACCTGATGATGGACGTACTTGGAAACCGATGATTACGGCATTAGATGCACTTGCAAGCAAAACATCGCTTTCAGAAATTTGACCTACGGCTTTTTGAATTACTTTTACTTGAATTTCTTCAGTAGAAAGTCCTTCCAACGAATCTTGCAAAGCCTCGATTGTACCTTGAACATCACCTTTGATGATAATGTTGAGTTCTTGGAACGAGCCGATTGCAATTCTTCGTCCGATTTCTTCCAAGGTTAAGTGTTTCTGTGTTCTGTGTCCGATTTCTCTTTCCAACAGACCGCGTTTTGTAGCTTTTTCTCTTGCTGTTCTTTCATCGGGCATTACTTTGAATTTATCACCGGCCGAGGGCGCTCCGTCAAGACCTAAAATCAATGCAGGCTCTGAAGGTTTAGCCTCTTTGATTTTTTTACCTCTTTCGTTGAACATAGCTTTGATTTTACCCGAATGACTTCCGGCACAAATTACGTCGCCTGTTCTTAAAATACCTGTTTCAACGATTACCGTTGCCACATAACCGCGTCCTTTGTCCAAAGAGGCTTCGATGATGCTGCCGGTAGAACGTTTTTTGTAATTAGCCTTGAGTTCCAACATTTCAGCTTCCAAAAGTATACGTTCCAAAAGTTTATCAACGTTGAGACCTTTTTTAGCTGAAATATCAACTGAACCGTATTTACCGCCCCATTCTTCGATGAGGAGGTTTTTGTTGGCAAGAGCTTCTTTTATTTTTTCGGGATTAGCACCCGGCTTGTCTATTTTGTTGATAGCAAATATAATCGGTACTCCGGCGGCTTGTGCGTGCGAAATAGCCTCTTCGGTTTGAGGCATTATGCTGTCATCGGCTGCAATTACGATAACTGCAATATCCGTAATTTTAGCACCGCGCGCTCTCATTGCCGTGAAAGCTTCATGACCCGGTGTATCAAGGAACGTAATGTGTTTACCGTCAGACATTTCAACATTGTAAGCACCGATGTGCTGTGTTATACCGCCTGCTTCACCGGCGATAACGTTGGTTTTTCTGATATAGTCCAAAAGTGATGTCTTACCGTGGTCAACGTGTCCCATGATAGTAACAATCGGCGGTCTTGGTTGCATATCTTCGGGTTTGTCTTCCTCTTCTTCGCTGTCATCTTCTTCCTCCATGTCAACGAAATTAACGTCAAAACCGAATTCTGAGGCAACTACGGATATGATTTCCGCATCAAGTCTTTGATTTATACTGATTGCTGTGCCTAAGTCGAAACAAGTAGCAATAATCTGATTAACATGAACGTCCATAAGAGTTGCAAGTTCGTTTGCCGTAACAAATTCCGTTACTTTCAACGTCTTTTTCTCACGCTCTTCCGTCAGTTTTACTTCTTCCTCCTTAGCACGCATTTCTTCGCGTCTTTCTTTTCTGCGGATTGAGGATTTGGTTTTGCCTTTTCCGCTTTGAATCTTGGCGAAAGTTTCTTTAACCTGCTTGTTTACATCTTCTTCTGTAATTTCAGGAGCTTGGAAACGACGGTCTTTGTCTTTATGACGACCTTGTTTTCCTCCGTCTTTTTGTCCGCCTTTTTTGTCGCTGCGGTCAAAATTCTTATCGCTATTTTTACGATCTTTGCTTTTAGATTCTTTGTCGCTTTTATCCCTGTCCTTATCTTTGTCTTTATCTTTGTTTTTGTTGTCTTTGCGACGTGATTTATCTTTTCCGCCCTCTACAAGAGTTTCTTTAGCGTTGATGTCAACGCGCTCTTTTTCGATGCGTTTGCGTTTACGCTTGCTACGTTTGCCTTTTTTAGGCTCATCGAGAGGCAATTCCATTTTGCCTATAACGGTAAGTCCGGCAAGTTTAGTCGTAGACGGATTGAAGATTTCAACATCCTCTTTTTCAACGTTTTTCTCTACTTCAGGGGTAGAAACGTTGGAGGCAACATTGTCGTTTACGCTGCTTTTATCTTTTTCTACTGCGGGCGTATTGACAACTGTTGTTTGGAGCGGTTTTTTCTCCGACGGTTTGTCGTTTTTGGGTTGAGCATTAGCGTTGTTAGGCTGCGGAGCTTGATTTTGCTCGCGGTCTCTTTGACGCTGTTCTCTTTCCTGTTGTTTCTCGCTCTTTGACTTTTTGTCAGGACGGGTTTTTGTATTAATTGTGTTCAAATCTATTTTGCCCAATACCTTAAAATTGCTCTGCGCATCAGCAGTGTTCTTTTGTTGTTGTTGCTGCTGGGGCTGCTGTTTTTTCTGGTTTTGTTGATTTGTGTTTTTGTTATTCTGCTCCTGTTTCGGTTGATTATTTCCGCCACTCTGAGGCTTGGGATTTCCGTTTTTGCCTGATTGCTCCAAATCAATTTTACCTAACACTTTTACTTCCTTTTTTTCATTTGGAACTTGATTTGTGTCATTGTTTTTCTCAGCCTGTTTTTTGGCTTTGTTTTCGGCAGAAATGGCTTTTTTGCGTTCTTTTTCCTTTTCAGCCTCTTTTTCCATCTGTTTCTTCAGTATAATATCGGAGCTGAATTCTTTTACGAGCATTTCATACTGTTTCATGGAAATTCTGTGATTAGGGTTGTTTTCTACGCTCTGACCCTTTTTTTGGAGAAAATCCACGATAGTCGAAACTCCTACATTCAGTTCTTTCGCTACTTTATTAAGTCTAATTTCTTTATTATTGTTCTCTTGTTCCATTATGGAAAATTAAAGTTATTATTCGGCGTTAACTAATATTGTATTGCAGCAACGGAATTTTTTCATCCCTTTTTTTTCTGAGTTTTTCTTTCTTAAAGAAAAAAGTTTGCAATACTATTCGAATTCGGCTTTAAGAATGTTTACAACATCCTCGATTGTCTCTTCTTCCAAGTCAGTACGTCTTACGAGTTCGTCTTTAGGAATGTTGAGAACGTCTTTTGCCGTATCACAACCGATGCCTTTGAGAGCATCGATTATCCAACCTTCAATTTCGTCAGAGAACTCCTGAAGGTCTACATCTTCTTCGCCTTCTTCAATGTCCCTGAACACTTCAATGTCATAACCGGTTAATTGTCCTGCGAGTTTGATATTAGAACCGTTTCTGCCGATTGCCTTTGAAACTTCTTCCGGTGCTAAATATACTTCTGCTTTTTTAGCTGCCTCGTTTACTTTAATATCGTTGATAACGGCAGGACTTAGGGTGCGTTGTATGAATAACTGACTATTGTTGCTGTAATTGATTACGTCAATGTTTTCGTTTCTGAGTTCGCGTACAATGCCGTGAATTCTAGAACCTTTCATACCAACACATGCACCTACAGGGTCAATTCTTTCGTCGTAACTTTCAACAGCTACTTTTGCTCTTTCGCCCGGGATACGGACAATTTTTTTGATGGTGATAAGACCGTCAAAAATTTCGGGTACTTCCAATTCAAACAATCTTTCGAGGAAAGCCGGAGCAGTTCTTGAAAGTGTGATAGAAGGAGTTCCGTTTTTCATTTCCACGGTGTTGATAACAGCCCTGAGGTTATCTCCTTTGTGGAAGAAATCGCTCGGTATCTGTTCTTGTTTGGGCAATGAGAGTTCGTTGCCTTCGTCGTCAAGAATGAGTATTTCTTTTTTCCAAACCTGATAAACTTCGCCTGCCACGATTTCACCGATACGGTTTTTGTATTTTTCGTAGAGCTTTTCTTTCTCTAATTCGAGAATTTTGGCAGTCAAGTTTTGCCTAAGGGTAAGAATAGCACGACGACCGAAGTCTTTGAATTTTACCTCGTCGGTAACCTCTTCATCGATTTCGTAATCTTCCTCTATGGCTTTGGCATCCGAAATAGAGATTTCAAGATTCGGGTCTTGAACATCGCCGTCTTCTACGACAACGCGGTTTCTCCATATTTCGAGGTCGCCCTTGTCAATATTTATAATAATGTCGAAGTTTTCGTCCGTGCCGAATTTTTTGGTAAGTATATTTCTGAATACTTCCTCAATCACGCGCATCATTGTGGCGCGGTCAATGTTCTTTTGTTCTTTGAACTCGGCAAAAGATTCTATCAGATTATTGATTTCCATATTTCCGCCTAAAATAAAATGTTATTTAAACGTAATTTTTAATTTTGTTGTTTTTATTACGGAAAATTCCAAAGTTTCTTTTTCCAAAATTTTAACTTTTTTTCCGTTCTGTTTTTCGGTGCGAGAAGTTTCTATTTCAACACCGTTTTCGTTGGCCGCGATTATCCGGCCTTTCTTTTTTTGTCCGCTGACAGTTACAATATCGACTTCCTTTCCGATGTTTTTGATGTATTGTCTTAAAACCTTAAACGGTTCGGAAAGACCCGGAGATGAAACCTCCAAGTCAAAATCTTCTTTGTCCCTATCTAAATTTTCTTCAAGTATTCTGCTGATTTCGCCGCATTGATCAATTGTGATTCCTTGGTCTGTATCGGCTGAAATCGAAATTTCATTATTTGGAGAAACTTTTACTTCTGTCAAAAAGTATCCGCTTAACTGAGGCAGCGTTTCAAAAAGTTCCCGTATTAGTTCTTTCGAAATCATTTTTTGCGTTTAAACTGTCAGTTGAATAAAAGAGGGGACTATCGAGTCCCCTCTTTATAGTTGCGTGGCAAAAGTACAAACTTTTGTTTAATATTCCAAATTAATTTTGATTTTTTTTTCAAAACGTTATTTCAAAGTGTTTGGAATTTATGTGATGTTTCTTCAATTCTTTCTTGTAGTTTTCGATGGCTTTCATCTGTTTATCACCGCGCGAATCATCGAAAGAGGATACTTGTTTGGCGTAATCTTCGCTTACGTCAAAGATTTCGAGTGCGTAATAAATCTCCGAAAGACCGTATAATAGATTTATTTTAGCTGAGCGTTGTTTTTTTTCTTTTTCGTTCAATGAATTTATTTCCTCTTTAATAAGTTCGATATACGGTTTTATTTCCTTTATAACATCTTCCTGACCGCCTGTTGCATTCAGATTATGGAAAATAGTTTTTATATTTTCTTTCGATTTTTTATAATCTTTATAAAACTCGTTTTTTTTGTTGTCCAAAAGCCATACGTGGATGTTTTCGTCTTTCGGATAATAAACATAATCGTTGTTAATACTTTTTTGAGTTTCTGCATAAAAATCATAAATCCGTTTGTTGATTTCTTCCTCGATGATAATATCCTTGTTATCAACAAAAAATTCATGAGCATCGTCTATTGTTCTGAATCCTTTTTCGCTGATATATGTATAAATTGTCGGTTTTTCCAAAATAAAGGCGTTTAGGGCATTTGTATATTCGCTTTTGTTTTGTGGAGTTTCAACCGTTATGTGAATAGGAATTGTATAATCCATCGCCGGAAAGAAAATTCTTTTTACGGTATCTTCGACTTCGTAGGATTTTTGAATTTCCAAATAATCAACCTCAAAATTAATTATCATATAAGGATTTCCCTTATCAGGTCTCCAACCCAAAGGCGCGTAAAAATTATAAAGATTTTTGAAATCAACGGCATTTTTTATTTGTTTCGGACCGTTGAAATATACTCCGAAAGTTCTGTCTTGAGGTTCAACGTAAAACTCTGGTATGTGTCTTACATTATAATATACTGAAAATTTGTCCGTTGAATATTGCGCAAAAACGCTGACTCTTAGCGTTAATAGAAATAAAATTGAGAAAAATGTTTTCATTTTTTTCTTATTTTGAGGTAAAACTGATATAAAAAAAATTAAATTTTCAACTCTTTCGGTTATGAAAATTGAGAATTTGTTTTTAATTGCAAAGGTAAGAGATGTTAATCAGAAAAGCAAATAAAAAAAACGAGGGGAATTTTTTTGTTGTCCAATCCGAATTTTATCATTAACTTTGCATTAATTTTATTAATAAAAACAAAACACTTTTATATTATTATGAAAAAAATTTTTTCGCTCTTATCAGCTGCAATGATGCTTGCAGCTTGTTCTAACAATCCTAAACAGGATTCAAAAGTTACGGTTACAGAACCTATTTTAAAAGAAAAATTCAAAAACAATTTTTTAATCGGTACTGTTTTAGCAGCGGATCAGGCTTTCGGAAGAGATTCTCTGACAATTAACATCGCAAAAAAACATTTCAATGCCCTTACTGCCGAAAATTGCATGAAGCCCGAAATTATTGATAAGGAAAAAGGGAAATATGATTTTTCGGAAGGCGACCTCGTTGTTGATTTCGCCAAAAAGAATAATATGTATATGATAGGTCATGTTTTGATTTGGCACGAACAAAGTCCGAAATGGTTTTGGGTTGATGAGCAAGGCAATCCGTTAAAACCCGAAGTTATGAAACAAAATATGAAAGAGTTTATAACGGCAACCGTTGAACATTACAAAGGCAAGGTTGATGCTTGGGACGTAGTAAACGAGACTTTCAACGATGACGGTACTTTGCGGGAAACGCCTTATTACAAAATTTTGGGTGAAGAATATTTGAAACTTGCTTTTCAGTATGCTCATGAGGCTGACCCTAATGCTAAATTGATTTTCAACGATTATAATGTTTCAAAACCCGAAAAATGTGATGCTATAATCAAGAAAATCAACGAATTAAAATCTCAAGGCTGTCAAATAGATTATGTCGGAATGCAAATGCACTCTACGATGACTTTTCCGACTATTGAACAATTGGAAACCTCTTTGAAAAAATTTGAGGATAATGGTATTAAAGTTCAAATTACGGAATTTGATTTAACGGCTATTCCTTTCCCCGAAGGCAATACTGCTGACATTACTGCAAAAGCCGATTATAAAGATACCTACGATCCTTACCGCAACGGTCTTACAGACTCTGCAAGAAATGCTCTTAACAATCGTTTCAACGATATTTTTGAATGTTTTGTACGTCATTCTGCTAATATAGAGCGTGTTACGGTTTGGGGTATTACAGATAAAGGTTCATGGAGACAGGATTGGCCGATAAAGGGTCGCACCGATTTTCCGACGCTTTTTTATTCAGATGGTAAAATGAAAGAATTTTTATGCAAATAGAAAAAATGAAAAGAAAATTTTTAATTTTGTTGTTTTGTGTTTTGAGTTTTAATGTTTTTTACGCACAAAACCCTCAAAAAGATTATATTACTTTTGAAAAAAACGACAACGGTTTTGACATTTCAGAATGTGAATTTGTAGTTTCAGATGATGAATGGGAAGGTGTTAAAATAGCCGTTAGAAATTTAATCGAAGATATAAAAGACGTAACGGATCATTATACTCCGGGCGCCGAGAAAAAAATTATTTTCGGAACGCTTGGCAAATCTTCTGTTATTGATAAAATTGTTAAAAAACAAAAAATTGATGTAAGTTCAATCAAAGGTCAATGGGAAGCGGGCATGATTTATCCGCTGGATGAGAATACGCTTTTGGTTATTGGCTCCGACAAGCGCGGAACGATTTTCGCCGTTTATGACATTAGTCAGTCTATCGGTGTAAGTCCGTGGAAATTTTGGGCTGATGTTCCAACACAAAAGCATGATTATGTGGCTCTCAATGTTAAAAATCCGGTTATTTTCCCAAGTCCGAAAGTTAAATACAGAGGTATTTTCTTGAACGATGAGGCTCCGTGTCTTAGTACTTGGGTTAGTAAAACATTTCCGGATTCAAAATGTCCCTCGGCAGACCCCGCACTTGCAAAAGGCATGAATAGTAATTTTTATGCTGCGGTTTTTGAATTGTTATTACGTCTAAAAGCCAATTTTATGTGGCCTGCAATGTGGGGCAACGCTTTTTATGCCGACGATGCCCTTAACAGCAAAACCGCTGACATGATGGGTATTATAATGGGAACATCTCATCACGAACCAATGGCGCGCAATCATCAAGAGTGGGTACGTTCGCGCAGTACTAACGGAGCATGGGATTATAATACTAATCAGGAAGTTATCGACAAGTTTTTCCGTGAGGGAATTCGTCGTAGCAAGGATAACGAAGACCTTATTACAATCGGTATGCGCGGTGACGGTGATACTCCTATGGGCGGACAAGAGGGACACGACGACGAATATGTTATGGCTCTCGAAAAAAACAAAAAACTCATGGAACGTCTTTTTGATAATCAACGTCGCATTATCGCTGAAGAAACCGGCAAACCGGCAGCACAACGTCAGCAGGTTTGGGCATTGTACAAAGAGGTTCAAGACTATTATGACGCAGGGCTTAAAGTTCCTGACGATGTTATAATTTTGATAAGTGATGACAACTGGGGCGATATTCGCCGCGTTCCTGACCAGCAACGTGCCGGCGGTTGGGGTATTTATTACCATGTTGATTACGTGGGCGCACCGCGAAATTCTAAATGGCTCAACGTTACGCAAACGCAACAGATGTTTGAACAACTTTCTTTGGCATACGATTTCGGTATTGAGAAACTTTGGATTCTCAATGTCGGCGACCTCAAACCGATGGAATATCCGATTCAGCTTTTCTGCGATATGGCTTACGAACCAAAAACTTATAATTTGCAAAACGTAACCGATCATACAGAAAAGTTTTTTGAAAGTGTTGTCGGAAAAGATTTTGCGAAAGAAGCCACAAGAATTTACAATCGCAATTGTCAGTACATGGCACGTGTAACGCCCGAAATGCTTGATTCTCGCACTTACAATGTTAAGACCGGCGAATTTAAGCAAGTCTCTGACGAGTATGCACGTTTGGAATTAGAGGCACTCAGACTTTATTTGCAGCTGCCTGAAGAATATAAAGACGCTTATTATCAGTTGGTTTTGTTTCCCGTTCAAGCAATGGCAAACCTTTACGACATTTATTATGCTCAGGCAATGAACCACTATTGTGCCAACAATAACGACCCTGATGCGAATTTTTGGTCTGACAGGGTTTTAGAATGTTTTAAACGCGATTCTGTGCTTTGTCTGCATTATAACAAAAATATTGCTAACGGCAAATGGGACGGAATGATGATTCAAAAACATATTGGTTACAAGTCTTGGAACGATGCTTTTCCGCACGAGATGTTGCCCGAGACAAAACGTGTTGCAGAAAGTCAAGGCGGTTTTGTTTTTGAACCCGGCAACGGTTTTGTGTCAATGGAGGCAGAACATTTTTATTCTGCGAATGCTGACGGCGAGGTTAAATGGGAAATTTATCCTTACTATGGACGCACACGCAGTGCAGTTGCTTTGACTCCTTATACCAAACCTGTTGGTAATTCGTCGCTGACATACCGTTTCAAATTGCCAGAAGGTTTTGCTGATTCCGTAAAAGTTCACGTCGTTGTGAAATCTACTCTTGACTTCAAAAATGTAGGTGGACATCAATGCGCAATTTCAATTGACTCCGGTGAAGAAAAAACGGTGAATTTCAATGCTGACCTTTTAGACAAGCAACCTTATGTGTACACAAGTTTTTATCCGACTATTGCACGCAGAGTTGTAGAAAAGGTTGTAAAATTAAAAGTAGCGGGCTCTGATATTCATACACTTACGCTAACGCCAAAACATTCCGGAATAGTCTTTGAAAAAGTCGTAATTGATTTCGGAGGCTATCAAGGCGAATATTTGTTCGGCAAAGAGAGCGAGGTAAAGAAAGAAAAATAAAAATTTTGCAATGATTTATATTTTGTATAAATTTGCACATAGAAAATGATTATTAACAAATAACCAAATAATAATAATGAAAAGATATTTGTTCCCTGCCGACTTTATGGCAGACCCTGCCGTACATGTTTTTAACGGCAAAGTATTTGTTTATCCCTCTCATGACTGGGAAGCACACGCCGCAGAAGACGATGACGGCGGACACTTTCAAATGAAAGACTATCACGCTCTCTCCATTGACGGCGACCCCATGACCGGCAACGTAAACGACCACGGTGTAATCTTCGACGTAAAAGATGTGCCGTGGGCAGAAAAACAGTTGTGGGACAGCGACGTAGTGGAAAAAGACGGCAAGTATTATTATATATTTTCAGCCAAAGGCTACGATGGCGTATTCCGTCTTGGCGTAGCAGTTGCTGACAAACCCGAAGGACCTTTCAAGCCGCAACCACAGCCTATCCGCGGTTCATTCTCGATTGACCCGTGTGCTTTCAAAGACGATGACGGCACAATTTACACATACTTTGGCGGTCTTTGGGGCGGACAACTTCAATGGTGGCAGCCTTTTGAACCCGGCTTTGCTCCCGTACATGGTAAGCACGGCGATGACAATGGTCTTGTTGATATGGGTTCAGAGCCTACCCGCAACGGTGAACTTTTTGCTCAGAAAGATATGCCCGCTTTGCCGAGTTTCGTTGTAAAAATGAGCGATGACGTATTGCAGTTTGCCGAAGCACCACGCCGCGTTGTTATCCTCGGTGAAGACGGTAAACCGTTGAAAGCGAGCGACCCGCACCGTTTCTTTGAGGCTTCGTGGATGCATAAATACAACGGAAAATATTACTTCTCGTATTCAACGGGCGACAGTCATTTTCTCTGTTATGCCATCGGCGATAATCCTTACGGACCATTTACTTATCAAGGCGTAATTATGACACCCGTTGTCGGTTGGACAACTCACCATGCTATCGCTGAATACAAAGGCAAATGGTATCTTTTCCATCACGACTGCGTACCCTCAGATGGAAAAACATGGCTCCGTTCGTTAAAAGTCTGCGAACTTGAATACGATGCAAACGGAAAAATCAAAACCATCGAAGGTCTTGATAAATAATTTTTTCTTTTTAACAAAGGAATTGCCGTCCGAAGAAAGACGGCAATTTTTTTAATAATATCAACTTTATTTAATTCTTACTTTACAATGAAAAAATATTTTTGCATCGATTTTGACGATTTCAATACAATGAATAAATACGGTAAAGTAGAATTCTTAAAAAGATATTCTTTTCTTGCGTTAGCCTTATTGATAATGGCTTTCGGCTGTTCGCTTTCGATACGCGCAAATTTGGGTTGTACCCCGATTTCGTGTCCTCCTTACGTTTTGAGTTGCATACCGGAACAATATTTTTCCTTTGGTGCTTTAACGGTAATTATGCACCTGATTTTCGTATTTATTCAATGGATTTTGTTGAGGAGGGATTTTCATTTCAAAATACTTTTGCAAATTCCTTTGGGATTGATTTTTGGTATTTTTACGGATTTAACGATGTGGCTTACCAAATCTATGCAGTGGGACGATTCGTTTCAAGGCTATGCTGTAAGGGTTTTGCAACTTGTTTTGGGAGCGACGATTATAGGCATCGGTTGTTCAATTCAAGTCCGTTGCAGAGCAGTTTTGTTGGCGGGGGAGGGGATTACCTCGGCTATTGCTCAAGTCGCAAAAAAGGAATTCGGAAAAGTTAAAATCTTTTGTGATACGTCTTTAGTCGCATTAGGATTGTTCTTTTGTTTTATGTATTTCGGACAATGGCGTTTTGACATGATTGGTTTTGGAACATTGTTTTCCGCCGTTTATGTTGGTTTTGCTGTGAGGTTTTTTTCAAAACATACGCCGTGGTTGGAAAGATTTTTTGTCAGAAACGGAATTGCTGAAACAAAAGATTTTGATACTAAAGAGGTTAGTACATTGCCTTTGGTGATAACTATAGCCCGTATGCACGGCAGCGGCGGACACGAAATAGGTAAAAAAGTTTCGGAGCGTTTGGGCATAAAATTTTATGATAAAGAAATTATCTCTCAAACAGCCAAAGAGTTAGGACTCTCACAAAAGGAAGTTGAAGAAAAAGAACAATTTATTTCCAATGCTTCGTTTTTGGAATATATCATAACAGACAACGGTTTTTCTAAGGGAAAATTAACCGGCAGGGATGGTGCGATTTTTTATCAGCAGAGCGAGTTTATAAAAAAAGTTGCAATGGAATCATGCGTTATAATAGGTCGTTGTGCTGATTACATTTTGAAAGACCGTCCGTGTTGTTTGAATATTTTTGTGCGCAGCGATGAGGATTTTGCGACCAAAATGGTAACGGCACGTACTCAACTCAAAGAGAGTCAGGCAAGGGAAGTTGTCCGAATTAAAAATTGCGCAAGAGCCAATCACTACGAAAAATATACGGGTCTAAAATGGGAAGATCCTGCTCATTACGACCTTGTTATCAACACCGCTAAAATCGGCATTGAAACCTCTGTTGATTTGATTTGCAATGCCGTTAAAACATTTTTTGCCGAAATGATTTAAACAAAAATTATTTCGGCTGATTGACCAAAACGATTTTGTTTTCTTCTGCGTTGAGAATACATATCGTATTGGTTTCTTTTTCGATGTCAAAAATCAAAATGCCGTCGCTTGGTAAAAATTCGTATTTATTGACATCGTATTTTGTTCCGTTGCTCATGGCGCGGGTGTAAACGTTTCCGAGATACCATCCACCGCCCTTTTCACCTTTTTGAATGGTTCTGATTTTGATTTCGTTCTCAAAATCTATGGCAATATTTTCGCTGCTCTCGTCAAAAAACATCAAAAGTTTGCACGTTTTGTCGCTTTTGTTTCTGATTATACAAGCGTAGTCCAAAATATTGTTGCCGTTGAAATTTCCCGTACATATTCCGCTGAATTCCAATTCGTTGAAAGAATCTCCGTAAATTTTCCATTCCGAAGAGGAGTTCCTAAAATATTTGTTTTCTACGAAATATTTCCATAAAACCATTTTGTAACCGTCTGGAGTTTTTTCGATGGCGTTTCTGTTGGCGAACATGGAGTTTATCTGTTGATAAATTTTGGACGGTGCAACGAAATTTTTAGGAATAAAACCTTTGATACCACGGGAGGAAACGCCCGTAATCCAAGTTGTACCGTCGGAGGTAACGGCTAATTTGTCCGTTAAAATTTTTAATGTTTCGCCGTAATTGAGATTGTCTAACGCTTTGGCAGTGATACTGTCGCCGTCATAAAGTTTTGCGTTGTCGGCAATTACATACATTTGGTCTTGATTGCCTAAGGTGAAGACTGATACCGTTATAAGAATCATAAAAAAGGCAACCAAACCCATCATAATTGCGTTTTTCCAAATCGGGGCTTTTTGTTGTCTGCCTTCGGGCGTAAAATCAAAAATCTGGGTGTTGGAATTTTCAGTTTTGTTTTCGTAAGTTTTTGCGATAGCGAGCAAATCTCTTTTAATTTGTCCGCAATCTTGGTATCTGTCAAGAGGTTTTTTGGCAACCGCCTTAAAAATTATTTCCTGCATCTGAGCCGAAACACCTTTATAAATTGACATCGGCTCTATCATCGGTTCGTTTACGATTTTGTTATAAATCTCATATTCAGTGAGTTTGCTGCTGTAAGGGTGCTGACCCGTTACCATGTGAAAAAAAGTAACGCCGAGCGAATAAATATCAGTTCTGCGGTCCAAAGGCTGACCTTTTACTTGTTGCGGACTCATGTAAAGAGCCGTTCCGACTTTGGTTCCGCTTTGAGTAATGTGCGGAGATTCGCCCATTATTTGCGCTATTCCGAAATCCAACATTTTGATTTCGTTGTCGGGCGTGATTATGAAATTTCCCGGTTTTATATCTCTGTGAATAATATTTTTGGAGTGCATATAACCCACGGCATCAAGCATTTGAAGCATTAATTTTATTGCTTTGGGTTCCGGAATAGGGCCTGATTCGTTTTTAAGATATTCGTTGAGGGGAATACCTTTGATTAATTCCTCGATTATAAAAGTACCTAATTCACATTCGATATAATCGTAAATGGTTACGATATGCGGATGTTTGAGTTTAGAAAGTGTAACAGCCTCGTTTTTAAGGCGTTCTTTGATACCGTCTTTTTGTTCCAAAAGCGGATTGAGTTGTTTGATGGCAACTCTACGCCCAAGAAGCATGTGAACGCCTTCATAAACGCTGCTCATGCCGCCTTCTGCTATCAGAGATTCTATTTTATAATTTCCTAACCGTCTGCCGGTCATGGGATTGTTTTTATTAAATTCCGTCATGGTATTATAAATTCGTCGCCGGGTTCTAATTGCTTGTTTTTCAATGCGTTTACTTTTAATAATTTTTCAACGCTGACACCATATAATTTTGACAAGGTGTATATGTTGTCATAATATCGTATTATGATTATTTTTTTTACGGGAATTGACATATAATGTTTTCCGCTGATTTCTTCGTATTGAACATCTTCGTCTTTTAGTCCGAAAATTTTTAGAACCGAGTCTTTACATTCTAATGTATCCAAATCGAATTCAACTCTTGTAATCTCTTCGGTTTTTTGTTCGTTTTTTCGGGATTTGTTGTACTTGAGAGCGAAAATTATTCCCGCCATAAAAATTACTACCGCTGCCAAAATTATCAAAAGACTATTTGTCTTTTTGATTGAAAACCTACTATCAATAGGTTTTTGACCTGTTTTTTCGTAGTCTACGTTATAAAATTTTATGATTTGAAGCGTTATGTTATCAAATCCTCCGTTATTCTTAGCGGATTTCATCAAATCCATGCCTTTGTCTTCGATGTAACCGCGGCGGGCAAGTGTCGCTTTCAAATCGTTTTCTTTAACCATATTGTAAAGTCCGTCGGTGCACAGAAGCAATAAATCGCCGTCATTAGGGTCAATCGGTGATTTGCAAATATGGGGCTTGCAAAATGGTTTCATGCCCATAACTCTTGTTAATTCATTTTTACGGGGGTGATTTTCTGCTTCTTCTTCGGAGATTTCGCCTAAATCCACAAGTTTTTGAACGTAACTGTCATCTTTGGTAAGGCGTACAAAATTCCTGTGCGAAAAATAATAAATCCTTGAATCTCCGACATGAGCGTAATATGCTTTGTTGTAACGGATTAAGACCAAAACGACAGTCGTTGCCATGCCGTAACAGTTAGTATCGTTTTCTTCTTCGGTTTGCATTCTGTTTTGAGCATAATCGAAAGCGTCTTTTATTGCCTGAAACGGGTCTTTGTAATAAAAATTCGAGAAAAAGAATTTTAAGGAATTGACCACTGTTTGAGAGGCTTTTTCACCGCAGGGCAGACCGCCGCAACCGTCGCAAACGACAAATACGTGTCCGTTTATCGTGTCAAAATAGCCTAAATAATCTTCATTGTTTTCTCTTACGCAACCTTGGTCGGTAAGGCTTATGTAATGAAAATTGGCTAATTCCCTTGTTTTGGTTATCTGTGTATCCATGTTTTCTTTCTCTTAATAATTGATTTTCGCAAAAACGGCTCCGATACGCACTATGTCGTCGGGATAGATTTTGCTTTTGGTAATACGCAGGTCATTTATAAAAGTACCGTTTGTAGAATTGTTATCGGTAATATAAAAAAGCCCGCCTTCAAAACTTAAAGTTGCATGGTTGGAAGAAACTGTACGGTTTTCCACAACAATATCGTTGGTTTCTTTCCTGCCTATGGTCATAATCATTTTGCTTAATTCAAAGATAGTTTTCTTTTCACCGTCTTGAATTAAAAGTTTTGGAACCATTTTGCCTGAGCCGATGAGGTTTTCTTCCGCTGCGAATTTGTCAAAATTGCGCAAAATGCTCACCGGATGTTTTTTATATTTTTCGAGTTCTTTTTTTAGCGTTTTATTTTCTTTGATAACGTCTTTTAAGTGCATTTGCGAGGTAGAGTCTATGTGCCTTATAATTTTAGTACGGGTTTTGTAATAAAGTCCGATTGCTGAAAGAATCGTTAAGATTATAATGCCGATAGCCGTTAAAATGGCATATCTTCCTTGCGTAACACTTTGGTCTGGGTTTGTGTATTCCGAGAGGACTTCATCGTTTCCGCACTTTATAATAAAACTGTTTGAAGTGCCTCTTTGTTGAGCTGTAAATTTTACAGTTATTTCTTTGAAATAATTTCGGGCTTTTGTCTTTTCAGTTTTTTCAAGGAGTTGCGCTAAATTTGCTTCAAGGGTTTGCGCTTTGAACATATTGAAACTTCCGCCCGTTATTGCGGCGAGTTTTTTCAGCTCTTCCCTCGAATTTTGCGACATCGAATCGTACATCAAAACGTTAATGTAAACCTCTGATTTGGCAGCGGTTTCAAAAAACGACAGATTAAAATTCCGTATTTCCGAAAGGTTAAGACCTCTTGAAATTATATTCAAAACAACCGCACCGTTACCCGAATGGGTCTGCGTATAATTGAATGCCGCTTCTACGGATTGATAAAGTCTGTTATCGATGAAAGATGAATCTTTTTGCGGTTGAAAATAATCTTCAATATTAGCGTTTAAAAGTTTGAAATCCCTTGTTTGTCCTGCGCTTAAAAATTTTATCGTTCTGCCCGGTGTCCCGAAATACAAAATGTTAAGACTGTTTTTGTCTGAAATATTCGGCAAAATGCTTAAAATGGCTTTTTTAATATCGGGAAAAACTCCGTTATGATAAAAATAATACGAGTTTTCAACCAAAAAGACGTATGTTTTTTCTTCCGAAGGCGTGTTGTCTTTTTCGGGATTAATGGTGTTGCTGTTGCTGAAATTGCCGTTTTCGATAATACAAACCGTATCCTGTCCCGGGTTTTGAACGCTGATGCGCACTGTTATTTCGGGATAGTTTCCGTCGTTTACGGACAGAACTTTTATTTTTTGAGCCTTGAGTCCGAAAAACGAAATTATCGTTAAAGCTGCTGTTAAAAACAAAAATTTCATACTCGAAAAAGGTTAATTAACCACCTTGTTGAAATTCATTTCTTTGCCTGAGGGTTTTGTCATCTCCTTTATAACCAAGATGGTATCCCTCTGATAATAAAATTTGCTGATAACCTTGCCTTTAACTTTTACGTTGTCGTTTACCACTGGTAAAAAATCATTGGTAATAACATTTACTTTGTCAGACCCTTTTTTTAGGACGAAAAAATTCAAATCGTCTAAATGAAGGGTGTTGATAACTTTGCCTTTTACCGTTACTTTTTTACCGTCAAAACTGCTGCCGTTATTTGCAATTTTGTTCAGCGGCACGGTGCATGATAACGTATTGAGTAATGCAAGTATCAGTAAAACAATTTTATAACCGAGTTTCATTTTCCAAAAATATGTTAGCAATTAAGACTACAAAATAAAACAAAAAAAATCATTTAACAAAAAAATCAAAAAAAATCAAAAAAAGTTTGTTTAGTTTTTTTTTTTGATTTACATTTGCGGTACAAACAATATCAATACAAACAATCATTTTTTAATTAAGTTAATTTATTATGGCATATAAAATTATTGCAGAAGAATGTCAGGCATGTGGTACATGCAAAGATGAATGTCCTCAAGAGGCTATCAACGAAGGCAGCGTTTATACAATTGACGCTGATAAATGCGTAGAATGCGGTGCATGTGCAGACGCTTGTCCTTGTGGAGCTATTAAACCTGAATAAAAAATTCTGAATTAAAAAAAATAAAAGGCTGTGCTGTG
>Ga0256407_10006613_pt1 | contig 17818 bp, 11 predicted proteins | sample RumenRJG_04DNA_FD_193489 | JGI IMG/M metagenome (GOLD analysis project Ga0256407, IMG submission 193489) | Bovine rumen microbial communities from Lethbridge, Alberta, Canada - RJG_04 | ecosystem: Host-associated > Mammals > Digestive system > Stomach > Rumen | place: Canada: Alberta...
GCTCGAGACAGTAGTTAATGTTTTAGAGAATCGGAGAACTCTTGATCAGGATGTGTGTAACGCACTTACCTTGTTAAAGCAAATGGACGCGAAATTATTTTCCGATGATCAGCGGATTATCGACTCATTGGTTGATATCGTTGGTCAGGAATATAAGGATATTTTCGAAGCCGAACATGATCAGCTGATTATTGATGCGAAGTTACAGCTTGGTAATGATATGAGCGCATGGGATATTAACAAGCTTCAAGTTTTCCAAAATATACTTAAGAAAGCAAAGCAAGAGAAAGCAAAACGAGAGAAACTAAATCATACAAAGAATCAAGTTCGAGAAATGAATGAAAATCAACTGCGTAAAGTGGTTCTGACTTTCCTTGAATCACATCCAGAGTTTTGTGATAATTTTAACGCTTAAAGAGAAGTACGATATGACCATTGATCAAGTGTTTGATAAACTGATTGACGAGAAACAAAAATGTATAGCTTCTCGCTTCCCGTGTCGCGTCATCATGGTACGGAACATAGATAAATACAATGAACTATTGGATAAATTGTGTTCAATCCCGGATGTGAAACTTGTTAGTTTAGATATGCTTTTCTCGGCTCCTGATGTGATGCCGCGATATGAGAACCTAACAAAACAGGACAGTACTACTCAATGGTTCGTTTTACCAGGAGTCAGTGAGTATCTTCGCCTTTTTAGTAAGAACGAGGCAACTACTCAGCGCTTTGCCAAATTATGGAGTTATCAAGCGCCTTCCAGCAGTACTGGAAGGATTATCATTCCTCTCTGGGGATGTGAGGCTCAATGGCATGATCGGACTCTGCACTTGACGGATGATATTCGCAGGAGCGAGCATTACTATGACTGCACTGACCTGGAAGATGAAGGTCAGTCGCTAACACTTACCGTATTTGCCGATTCTTTTATGGATTCGAAGGATAGCCTTATTCCCCGATATGATTTAGTAGTGGATGGTTTGAAGGAATGGATGGATTACTGGCAAAAACCTTCTTCAACTAAAAAAAAATTGGCGCTCATAACGGCAAGATATGGAAACATTTGCACGGTTAGTGGGGATATTTCTGTCTCTGTAATTGAGGATGTCTTAGAGTTTATTAAAAGTGGTTTGGATGGTGGTAGTGTCCTTAATGCGACCAACTGTCCTGATGAAGCTCAAAAATGCTTGTTCAATTATGTTTTAGAACAGAAAACCTTAGAGGAGGCTATTCTTTCCTGCTTAAATATAGGCATCTTTTCCGGCTTAGATGTTATGGGAAAATGGTCAACGCTTTCTATTGGTCAGAAACAACTTGTTTCTTTATGGATTCTTCTGCATAAGGATGCTAGTTATCTTTGCCATTGTGTGACTGGTGCGAATGGGATTCAGGATATTGAGCAGAGAATCCTGCATGAGATTTTCCAATTGTGGGTAGAGCACCCGGACTGGATTGCTGAAAGCCAAGGTTTAATTAGAGCAATGAAGCTCGCTAAGGATGATATATATTTCAAGGAAATAAATCAAATCGCCAAATTCGAAGACAGACTACCGTTTTTGTCAAGCACATCACAAAAAGAGCGAAGCTATCTCCTTTATATGGCCGGAAAGTGGTTGAGGGAAGATGAAGTAAACATCCTAGAAAATGACACGGTGAAAAGCATCTTTCCTGCGCTGAATGCATACTTGGATGGAAACGCTTATGACGATGAAGAGCTGCGCAGTTATATGAAACGTTATAAGTTTTATAAGTTGTCGAATACTCTTCCCGAAGATGAGCAAATTTATTTTGCAGGGATTCAACCAGATAAATATGATTACAGATATGCGGTAATTTCTAAAAATTTGAATGACCTGTCTGTTATTCTGTGGATAGATGCTCTTGGCGTTGAATGGTTGCCGCTTCTACTCTGGTCTCTCCAGCAAGAAAAACAATGGAGTGTTAAAACCTATGCTACAAGTCAGGCGAACCTTCCTACAGAGACAGATTTTAATAATCAATGGAAACAAATGAATGATGTTTCTTACGATAAACTAGACGAACTTGATACTCTTGCCCATACAGGGGTAATAGACGACCCCAGCTACTATTCCTGCATTGAACAGCAGTTTCGGTTTGTTGAAAACACTGTGTGCAAAAAGGTGAAATCGTTGATGTCCGATTATCGTCGTGTAATTATTACCGGCGACCATGGAACGAGTCGCCTTGCAGCTCGTTTTTTTCACAAAAGAGATGGGTTTTCTCCTGGAATAGATGCAAAAGTTTGCAGTCACGGGAGATATGCCTTAATAACTAAGAACATTGGTAATATCCTAGATTCACAGATTAGTGTTAAGGATTCTAAGGGGAATATGTATCTTGTGTTCAGCAATTATGACCACTTTATAAAAAGTGGTTTTGCAGCAGGCGCAGAAGATGATAAGCCCATCTACGGTGAAGTTCACGGCGGGGCTTCCCCTGAGGAGATGCTCGTGCCTGTGATTGTTGTGGATAACAATGAGCCCTTGCCAATTGTAGCAAAATGGAAAAAAAGTTGTGTCAAAGTTTCTATGAAAAAGGCAGAGGCGACAATTATATTCAATCAAAAAGTCAAGCATATTGAGGCAAAGATCGAAGCCAATCATGCAGCGGTTAATTCTGTCAGTAACGGTCGCGAATGGATTGTTACTTTTTCTAATCTTTCTAAGGGGAGGTACAAGCCAACGCTTTATGCAGACGGTAAACTTGTTTCTATAGAAGCATTAGAAGTTAAGTCTGCTCTTGAGAATTCTGATGGTGACTTACCATGAAAAAGAACATAATCTGCTGTGACTGTGGTAGAGAACTAAAGAAAGATGAAATTGCATTGACTAAGAAGTTACTTGATTTCGATGCAAAAGACTACTACTGTATAGGTTGTATGGCAGAGAATATTGGTTGTACCATAGAAGATCTAAAAATTAAGATAGCTGAATTTAAAGAACAAGGTTGTTCTTTGTTTCTTTAAAGGGGAGAAGAGACGTGCTTGAAGAAAAAATCAGAAACGTGTTTGCGGATATGGTAGTATTGAAAGATCCTCAACGCAGTGAATATTTTTCTAATCTTAGCATTCCATCATACATACGTGATTGGTTAGTAATGAGGTTTTCTGATGAAGAAGGAATTATTGACTATGATAGTGTTAGACGCTATATAAAAAAATACATACCAAATCGTGATGATTTTGAGCAGTTTAAATTTCAAATGATAAATGGCGAACCAGTTCAGTTTCTAGCAAGGATTCAAGTTGCCGTTGATGTTAAGTCCGGGAAGACTGTATTTGAATTGCCCGATTTTGGTGGAGCGCGTGGTGGAGCCTCCGGGATTGTTGCTTATGATGTTGCAGATAAATGGCAGGAAACTTTGTTACATGAAAGCGAGAATTGGGGAATTATTACGCTTTCTTGGGCATTGGAAGGAACGGTTGCGAAACCTAAGGGGGTTATCACAATGATTGGGTATAAGCCATTCTGCCCATATTCTGTTGATCTTGACTTCTTTAGAATGGCAAGAAAAGAATTTGATATTCATGAGTGGATTGACGTTATTGTTAGTGCCGTTGACTATAATCCCAGTGGGTATCTAGATGAAGAAGGGAATGTTTGCGAAGGGACCAAGTTGTTTTTTCTTAGGAGATTATTGCCGTTTGTTGAAAAAAGAGTAAACATGATTGAGCTTGCTCCTAAGGGAACAGGTAAGAGTTACGTTTTTGAAAAGATTACTAAACGAGGTTGGCTCATTAGTGGTGGTACGGTTTCCCGTGCCTCACTCATTTATGATAATGCGAAAAAAACTGGAGGTTTATTGACTCGGTTTGACTATGTAGGATTTGATGAGGTTCAATCTATCACCTTTGAACAGCCTGGTCAGATTCAACAGGCATTGAAACACTACATGGAATTTGGGGAAATTAAGGGTTTTGACGCGAAGCTTACGGCAGATGCCGGAGTGATTGTTCTCGGTAACATTGACGCTGATCGTTTCGATATCGACAAGAATATGGTTGAGCACATTAGCAAAGTGTTTGGAGAGTCAGCAACCCTAGATCGATTTCATGGATTTATACCTGGGTGGAAAATTCCAAGAATGACGACGGGTTTGATTGCAAAGGGATGGGCAATCAATACTGAGTATTTTGCAGAGGTCCTCCATGCTTTAAGGGACGATTTGAGTTATGCAGCCATCGTAGATGAACTGATTGACGTTCCACCTAAGGCTGACAAGCGTCATACAACGGCTATTAAAAGACTTTGTACCGCTTTGTTAAAACTTTTGTTCCCCCACGTTCAGTCTCCTGCGGACATCAATAAAAAAGATTTCGTAAGCTATTGTTTGAAACCGGCTATGGAGATGCGTGGAGTAATATATAAACAGCTATGCATCATTGATCCTAGGGAATATTCAAACTCAAGCAAGGCGATTCCGGAGCTTGAATGTAGATAAGGCTTGGAGAAAAACTTATGATTTATGCAGATCATGCAGCAACAACAGCACTAAGCCCGATGGCATTTGACGCTATGTTGCCATGGTTACAGCAAGAATACGGAAATCCTTCAGCGATTTATGGCTTTGCACGGAATCCGCGCAAGGCTATTTCGACTTCAAGGGAAATTATAGCTTCAGCTATTGGTGCTTCCCCTGAAGAAATAATCTTTACCTCCGGTGGTTCAGAATCTAATAACTGGGCGATTAAGGGAACTGCCTTTAGGCGTTCTGTCAGGACTGAGATTATAACGAGTTCTATCGAGCATCATACTGTATTGAACAGTTGTGACTCGATGAAGCGAATGGGGTATCAGGTAACAACTGTTCCTGTAGATCGTGAAGGTGTTGTTTCTGCTGATATTCTTTCAGGAGAAATTTCAAACGAAACTGTAATCGTTTCTATAATGCTTGCGAATAACGAAATTGGAACAATCGAACCAATAAAGGCTCTTGCAAGTATTGCGCATGAAAGAGACTGTATCTTCCATACAGACGCTGTTCAGGCTGTTGGACATATTCCTGTTGATGTGAAGGAATTAGGAGTAGATATGCTCTCAGCTTCTGCTCATAAATTTAACGGTCCTAAAGGCATTGGTTTCTTGTATGTCCGGGCTGGAACGGGATTGAATCCTCTGATTGATGGAGGAGGGCAAGAAAAAGATATGCGTGCCGGAACAGAAAATGTTGCAGGCATTGTCGGAATGGCCACCGCTCTAAAGGAACATGTAGATAATCTCAAAGCAGAGATGGTTTATTTGTCTGGACTCAGTCAACAGTTTGTTGAAGGTTTAAAAAAACATGGTTTGGATTTCAACCTTAACGGGAGTGTTCGCCGCGTTCCGGGAAGCATAAGCGTTTCTTTCCGACATGCAGAGGGGGAAATGCTTCTTCATAGGTTGGATTTAATGGGAACTGCTGTTGGAACAGGATCTGCCTGTGATTCTAAGAAGAAAGAACTTTCTCATACTATCCGTGCTATTAAAGTTCCAAGTGACTTTGCTTCTGGGACGATAAGAGTTACTTTTGGAATGGATAATAGTGAAGACGACGTACATAAGATTGCGGAACAGATTGCTAGAATTTTGGGAAATCATAAGTGAAAAAACATAATGGTTTATCTCATAGGCAATTTCTTCAAGAAGTACACATTCGTAAATGATAGCTACATTTAAAGATAACTTGATCATGTCTATCGGCCGAATGAAAGTGCATTGCTGGCGGCACTGTTGCGGTGGTTTCGTTCGAAACAGACAAAACCACGATTATTAACGGGAGAAAGGCGTTGGGGATAGAGAAGGTTTCGAACCCACCGGTAATACTTGAAGAGATTTGTATCTGTTATTCTCCCCAGCCTTCGGGGGGGCGGGAGGCGTCGCCGTAGCCTGCTTTTTTCTGTAGTTCGCGTTCGACGTCGGCGGCGCTTTTGGGGCCTTCGCCGGGGTCTTCCATTAGTTTTTCAACGCTGTAATCGCCGCCGCCTCTTGTTAGGCGATGGGGACGGCGTAAAAGAATCGAACGCCGTCCGATTTGGAGACAGTCGTCCCATGTTATGCGCGTCATTCCCGTCGCGGGAACGCCGTTAATTCTGACGTCGGAACCGTGTCCGAAGGGGCGAATATAGAGTTCGGAGCCGATTTTCAACGCCATAAAGCACGAGTCGTCGACCTGAAACCGCGCGACGCCGCCGTCCGTAAGCGTCTTGAGCTTCTTCGCTAAACTGCGGCTATAGCGCGGCTCGGAACAACGCGGAGATTCGCGCCGCTCGAGCGGAACGTCTGGTTCGCCTTGAGATTGAGGGATCGGCGCGTGGAATCGCCACCCTTCGTTTTGAGGAGACTGATCGTCAGAATTCGACATGACAATCCCTCGGCGCTTCGACGACGACGTATCGCGCTTTCCCGTCCGTCTTTTCCCACTTCAACGTCAACGTTCCGCCGGGGATCGGGACGGAGCCGGACGCGAAATCGAGCCGCTCAAGCGTCGGCGCGCGAAGAACGACGCGGTCGCCCGTGGGCGAAACTTCGCGTACTCCAAGAATTTCACGCGTGAAAACGTGCGCGATATGCGACGCAAACCCGTGGTTGCAGCTGGCGGTCGACCCCGTGTTTTCCCAGAGCGTCCCCGTTATATCCGCCATGTACTCGTTATACTCGACCGACTCGTTTAAAATCTGGTCGGCGCGATTCGCGACCGAAAGAAGCTCCATTCTTAAGACGTTGCCGACAAAGGAGTTCGCCTTCTTAACGTCGGGATAACGCCCCTCTTTGACGCGATTCGGACCGAACTCGTCGAGGAGCGTTTGCCATAACTCGGCGTAAGTCTCCGGCGTCGCCGTCTTGAAGAAGAACGCGAAATATTGACAGACCTCGGAGCAGTCTTCGAGAACGGTCAACGCGCCGTCGTCGCCCCTGACGGCGTGATCGACGAAGAATTTGCCGTTGAAAGACTGTTCCCGAATCTTTGCCCGAACGCGTTCCGCCTTCTCCCGCCATTCGCTCGAATCGTAGAGCCGTCCGGCGGCGGCGAGCGCGCCCGCGTAGAGCATGTTCGTCGGGTAATTCACGTCCTGCAAAAACTTATTCGCGTCGGACCATTCGACGAAAACGCGATTTGGGAGTTTCTCCAAGAGTCCGTCGGAATTCTCGAATTGTTCAAAAAATTGGAAAAGCTCGACGATTCGCGGTCGGAGCGCCTCGACCGTCTTCGCGTCGCCGGAACGCCCAAGATATTCCTCCAACTCGACGACAAACCACATCGCCCAGTTCGGAATGTACTGACCGTGCCACGTGTCGGAGGGATAGCACATCGGAATCATGCCTTTGGGCAGATTCGGAAAACTCTCCGGGAGCCGGTAATTTTCGAAAAGCGCCGATTCGATCGCGGTTCGTCCCGTTAGGTCGAACGCCGTTCGCGCCGTGAAGAAGCTGTCGCAGAGCCAGCCCGCGCGCTCGCGGTGCGGACAGTCTGAAAAGACGTCGACTGCGTTCGACCGGAACGTGAGAACGGCGGCGTTCCAGACTTTGTCGATATGCTCGTCGGACGTCCGGAACGACGCGTTTGTCGCGCGCGGATGCGCGTATTCGCGCATATAGAGCTTGCGGAGCGTAAAGGAGCCCTTAAGGCAGTAAAGCTTGACGTATCGCGCCGCGTACGGGTCGAACGATTCGCGGGCGTAGACGCCGTCGCGGCCCGGCGCGATCCATTTCATGGCGTTGCAGGTCGAGCATCGCATGAAGTTGACGTCGCCCTCCTTCGAGAGAATTTCGTCAAAGGAAAGCGCGAGCTCGGCGCCGTCCGTCGTTTCGATCTCAAAGCCCCAGAATCCGGCGTAGTTCGCGCCAAAGTCGACGATTTGAACGTCCCCTTCGCGATACGTCGATCCTATCTCAAGGGGCGCCGCGTCGATAAAACGCGTCTTAAAGCGCATGAGTTCGTCGGTGAGAATCAACTCGAGTTCGTCGAGCTTGTAGCCCTTGTATTTCTCGTTGATTCCCGTGAGGGGCGTTCCGCGCCACGGTTCAAATTTCTCACGTTCTTCGAGAACGCCACGCTTGCCCCAAGCGACGACGGGTAGAACGTTTAATTCTGGATAGTCGACGCGCCGCGGAAGAAGCGGAACGTCGGGGCGCCGGACGAGCGTCACGTTCGGGAGCGCGTCTTCTTTCGCGAGATCGTACGCCTCGATGAACGTTCGATGCCACCCGTGACGCTGAACCTTTTGGATTCTCGCGCCGGTATAATCGCGCGCCGAAAAGACGTTCTCCCCCTCGAGTCCCGTCGCGACGAGGACGCGCCCGGCGCCGTCGATCAATTCCGCCTGTAGAAACGCGGGCTGGTCGAGGAGATAATAACTGACGCTGTTGTAGCCCGCCGCGTCGATCCGGATATGATTCGCGCCGACCTTGAGGAAGGGCGCGACGTCCCATTCGTCGACGCGATACCATCCGCGAGGCCCGCGCGCCGGACCGTAGCACGCGATCTGTCCGTTGATCGTCGCGCGCATGATCGAGGAGCCCGTTACGCGCAAGATCGCGTTCTTCCGCGCTTCTTCCGATTCGATCGTCACGTCGGCGTCAAAGCGGAGCGTGACGTTCATCTCCGTTTCGCGCCCTTGCGCCCAGACGGGGATCGCCGCGACGAACTTCGGAGCGTCGTCGGCGCTTTTAAGGACGGGGGAGTCGCCGTCGGCGTCGGACGCGAATCCGGTCGTCGCGAGAAGGGGCGACGCGGCGACGGCGCGCAAGAAATCGCGACGCGGCGTTTTGAAGGTCGAGAAGGGCGCGAGATGGGATTCTTGTTCAGGCATAACGTCGGGAAGGCAATTGAAATAGAGTTTCACTAAGCGTCGGACTTCGTTAACTGTTCGGAATAAAGGTTTGGCGTCAAGCGCTCGCGTCCGGGCTTTCGTAAGGGGAGCTGTTGTAATAGACGTATTCGGGAGCAATATCGATCTCGCCGTTATCCCACGTAATGACGCCGTAGCGAAGAACCGGGTTCGCGAAGGTTTCCCGGTTTGCGAGTGGGGCAAACGCGGAACCTTCGAGCGTTTTCGCGTCGAAGAGTCGCTTTTCTCCGGTTGAAAACGTCACGATCATCATGCCGTCGTCAAGAGGAATAACCTCTTTGACAGTGATTTCTTCTTCCAAATTATCGGCGTAGCAAATATCGTTGACAACGCGCATTGACGACGTCCTATTCTTACGTGTTTCCAGCGTTTAGATTGCGCAAGCGGACGCCGGACGGGAAACGCCGTCCGACGTTCGTTTTTTAAGAGGCGTCGCGTCGCGTCATTTCGTAAGCTTCGCCGCTTCGAGTCCGCTGTCGTTATGGAACGCGACGTCGTAGCCGCTCGGCGTTTCGAGCGAGTACAGGAGTTTGCCGTCTTTCTTCTCCCAGCGGAGCTTGATCGCGTCGCCGTCGAGCGGCTGAACGCCCGACGCCCATTCGAGGGAGTCGATCTTCGGCAAACGAATAACGATCTTTTTCGCCGCCGCGTCGACGCTCTTGATTCCGAGGATATCGCGGTAGAAAACGCGCGCGGTATGCGACGCGAAGCCGTGGTTGCAGCTCGCGTAGTCGAGGTCGTTTTCCCACAGCGTGCCGGTGCGGTCCGCCATGTATTCGTTGTACGCGACGGATTCGTCGAGGAGCTGGTCGCCGCGGTTCGCGCTCGCGACGATTTCAAGCCTCAGCACGTTGCCGACGAACGCGTTTGCCTTCGCGACCTCGGGGAAGAGTCCCTGTTCGACGCGATGGGGACCGAACTTGTCGATAAGCGTCGCGTAGAGTTCCGGATACGTTTCGGGCGTCGCCGTCTTGAAGAAGTACGCGAAATACTGGCAGACCTCGGAGCAGTCGTCGAGAACTTTGAGCGTTCCGTCCTCCTGACGAACCGCGTGATCGAGGAAGAACTTGCCGTTATAAGACTGCTCGCGGATCTTATCGCGAACTTTTCCCGCCTTTTTCGTCCATTCGGGGACGTCGTAGAGGCGTCCGGCGGTTTCGAGAACGGCGGCGTACGTCATGTTGCTCGGATAGTTGACGTCCTGCACGAACTTGTTCGCGTCGGACCATTCGACGAAGACCCAACTCGGGAGCTTTTCGAGGAGTCCGTCGGAGTTTTCGTATTTCGCAAGGAACGCCAAGAGTTTTTCGATCTTTTTGCGGAGTCCTTTGACGATTGTCTGATCCGCCGATCGCGTCGCAAATTCGCCGAGTTCCATGACGAACCACATCGCCCAGTTCGGAATGTAGACCCCGTCGTAATGGTCGGAGGGGTAGCACATCGGGAGCATCCCGTCGGGGAGACATTTGAAACTCTCGGGGAGCATGTAGTTTTCAAGGAACGCCGTTTCGACGTCGGTCTTGCCCGTAAGATCGAAGGCGACGCGCGACGTGAAGAAACTGTCGCAGAGCCATCCGGCGCGCTCGCGGTGCGGGCAGTCGGTGAAGACGTCGACGGAATTTTCACGGAAGGTGAGCTGCGCTGCGTTGTAGATTTTCTTGAGACGCGGATCGGAGCAATCGAAGGACGCTTCGCGCGTCGGCGGATAGGCGTATTCGCGGAGATAGAGTCTCTTGAGCTTGAAGGAGCCCTTGAGGCAGAAGAGTTTTAGATAACGGCCGACTTGCGGCTCGATGCATTCGACCCGGTGCAGTCTGTCCGCGTTGAAAGTCCATTTCGCGGCGGCGCAGCAACCAAGGCGCAGGAAGTATAGCTCTTCTAACGGGTTAAGGATTTCGTCAAACGTGATGGCGATTTCCGTTTCCCCTTCGGTCTCAATTTCCAGTCCGAAGAACCCGCAGTAGTTGGCGCCGAAATCGAAGATTTGCGCGTCTGCGGCGTGGTAGGTCGTCCCTTCTTTGAGCGGCTCGTCGTCGACGAACTTCGTCAAGAGCTGCTGGATATCGTCGGAGAGGACGAGGGACAACTCCTCCATTTTATATCCCTTAAGCTCCGGTCCGATGTTGACGAGAGAACGGTCGCGCCATGGATTTTCAAAGTTCTCAATCTTCGACATGACGCAGCGTTTGCCGTACCCGACGGGCTCGTAGATAGCGAATTCCGGGTAGGGGACGCGGCGCGGGAGGTATTTAACTTCGGGCTGTTTCGCGAGTTTGACGCGGCGCGGCTCCATGTTGAAGGGGACGTCGCGGTAGTCGTAGACCTCGATGAAAGGTCGCTGGAAACTGAATCGTTGAACTTTCTGAACGCGGATTCCCGTCGCGTCATAGGCGGCGAAAACTTGCGTCATGGGGGCGGGCTTTTCGTCCTCGGCGAGCGTCGCGGCGAGAACGTTTCCGTTTCCGTCGACAATTTCCGCTTGGAGGAAGGACGGCTGGTCCAAAATGTCGAAACTGTTGCTATTGTATCCTGAAATTTCGACGTAAATGAAGTTTAAGCCCTTCTTGACACGTTTGGAAATATCCCATTCGTCGACGCGGAACCACCCGTGAGGACCGCGCGCGGGACCGTAGCCGAACAACGTGTCGGGTCTAAGATTCGGCGCGACGTGAATCTCGACGTCTTCCGGAACTTCGTCTCCCGTAATAGGTCCGCCGCCGACGCGCAGAATGGAGGAGCCGGTCACGCGGAGGATCGCGCCGTTGGCGGCGTCGTCCGATTCTAAGACAAAGGGCGCGACGAAAACGAGCGAGACGTTCATCTCTTCCTCGCGACCTTCGGCCCAAACGGGCTGGGCGACTTGGAACACCGGGGCGGACCGAGGGTCGGCTGTCGCGGCTTCTTGAGCGAAAAGCGCGTGGGCGAAGGGGGACGTCGCGACGCCTGCGGCGACGGGCGTTAGCGCGGTTGCTTTCAGAAATTCACGGCGACTGGATTGTTTGAACGACATAATTCTCTCCTTGAAGGAAAAGCGTCTTAGAAAGAGTGAGAACCTGCCGACGATGATACCAAAGAGCGTGGGCGACGTCAAATTTTTCTTGGGCAAATTGACGTTTTTCCCCAGAAAAATCAAGAGATTGGAGAAATAAAGAAGCGCCTCTTTTTTTCAAAAAAGAGGCGCGTTCCCAAAGGTTCCTGAAGAAGCAGAAAGGAGGAAAGACTACTTCAGAACTTCGTTGGTCAGAGCGTCGACCGTATCGTCGGTCTTTTCAGCCGGATAGTTGCGAAGATCTTCCTGCGCGTCTTCGACTTCCTGGAGAACTTCGGCGCGTTTCTGAGCCTTTTCAATCAGCTGAGAACCGACGGAAAGCTCGTCCGCGTTGAAATAACTCATGACTTGGTTGTTGCCGCCTTCTTGCTTGGTCTTCGCGGCGAGTTCGTCAAACGTGAGACCGTTTTCCGTGTTCCAGACCGCCGCCTGAAGCGCGTTCTGATTCACTTCTTCGTCGCCGAGCATCGCGCAAAGAACTTGAGTCGTCTTGTTGTCGGTATACTGGTCGATCGGGACGATCGTGTACTCGACGTTCGGGCGCGGTTCCTTTTTGCCGTGTTCGAGGCAAACGGTACGAACGTTTTCTTTACGGGTCTTGTTCGGTTCAATCGCGAACATTCCGCCGCCGCCGCGTCCGCCGCGACCGCCCATCATGCCGCCCATTCCACCCATGCCGCCGCGACCGCCCATGCCGCCGCCGATCGACTGGTTGCCGCCGCCCATGCCGCCGCGTCCGCCGCCGCCCATGCCGCCGCGTCCGTTACGTCCGCCGTCCATGCCTTCGCCGAACATTCCGCCGCCAAACCCGCCGCCGGGACCGCCGCGCATACCGCCCATGGCGCCAAACCCGCCGCCGCCGAAGCCGCCAGGCTGCGCAAGTACGGGAACGCCGGCAAACGCGGAGGGCATTTCGACGACGATCGGCTTGTCGGTCTTATTCGTGACCGCGATGCTGCTCTTGAGGGAGCTTTTCGGAGTCAACTTAACCTCGACAAGCCCCTCGTCGATCGCCTGGAACAACTCGACCGCCTGAGATTGGTCGGCGGCGTCTTTCTTCGCGTTGTCCGCCGCGTTCGCGCGAACGCCAGTTAGCGGAAGAGCGACCGCCAACGTAAGAACCAAGTGGAACATACCCAATTTCATCTGAATCCTCCGAACGCGCGCACGGCGCCGTTGCGACGAATGTTTTTCCGATTTGTTTTCGAGCGACCGACTCGCGCAAACCTCGTTTTCACACACGAAAACACGGTCGTTGAGTATGGAGCGCCAGACGACGCCAGCGCGACGCAACGCCCCCAATAAACCCTCTTCAATGATAATTCGACGGGGCGTCGGAGTCCACTCTTTATCGTTGGAAAATCCTATATTTTTAAGAAATTTCCTAAATTTCTGTCGTTTGTGACAATTTTTCCAGTCGTCGCCAAACGAGCAACGAACGTCACTTCTCGTCGACGACCTTGCCCGACTCCGCTTCCATTTTGAGCGCGAGATAACTTTTGACGATCGAATCGCGAAGTCCCAGACGATCCGCGAGCTTCATCACGACCTCGCGCGCCGCCTCGAAATCGCTTTCCGGCGCGGTCGTTTCAAGCTCTGTGAAGACGCCTATTCCCTCGAGAACGTCGAGCGTAATCTCAAAATGCCGCCCGTCGAATTCCGCCAAGCCTCGACGGCGCGTTTTCTCGACGAACGCCGCCGACGTAAATCCGAGACGCTGGAAGAAACGCGACCAATCGGCGCGAGCGCGGTCGACGAGCGCGTCGCGAATCGCGGAGGCGGCGCCGCCGGGGATCGTCAGGGGCAACTCGATTTCTTCGCGCGTTTTCGTCGCGTCGTCAAGCCGCGGACCTTTAAACGTCGCCGCGAGATAGGAGCCGCGACGACGGATGCGGAGCGTCTTGCCTTGGCTTGGAAACCCGAGCGCGTCGCATTGATAAAATTCGTCGCGCTCCACCGTCGGGGCGCCGAGCGTCGTTCCAAGAAGCTGTTTGAGCGTTTTTTCGTACTTTTCCGGGTTCTCGACCCGAAACTTCATTTCAATTTCTAACACGCGAACCTCGATTCCGCGACGCGTAAAAAAACTCCCGTCGCTTAGTCGGAAAGGTACGCGCCGACCGACGACGGGAGAGATTGTCAATCATATCGTGAGCGCGAATTACATCAACACGCTGAATTGCTCGTTGACGCGAAGATCGCCGCAGTTCAAATAGCGGATGTCGCGGATTCCGTATTTCATCATGGCGAGGCGCGTAAGACCTACGCCGAAAGCGAAACCGCTGTATTCGCGAGGATCGACCCCGCCAAAACGCAGGACCTGCGGGTGAACGAGCCCGCAAGGAATCAGTTCGATCCAGCCGTCGCCGCACGTGGGGCACCCCTTGCCGCCGCAGAAGAGGCAGTTCAGGTCGAGTTCAAACCCCGGTTCGACGAAGGGGAAATATCCCGGTCGTAACCGCACCCTGACGTCGCGGCGGAAAACCTGGCTCAGGATCGTTTTCATGACGGCGATGAGGTTGGCGACGGAAATGTCTTTATCGACGACGAGACCTTCGCACTGGTAGAACGTGTTCTCGTGGCTCGGGTCGATCGACTCGTAACGGAAGCAGCGACCGGGGAAAATCGCGCGAATCGGCGCGCCAAATCGTTCAAGGGTGCGAACTTGGTTGGCGGAGGTGTGGGTGCGGAGAATCAGCTGGTTCTTGAGCCAGAAGGTGTCCTGCATGTCGCGCGCGGGGTGGTCGTGGGGAATATTAACGCTTTCAAAGCAGTAATGCTCCGATTCGACCTCCGGCCCATAGAGAACGGAAAATCCCATCCCCTGGAAGATATCTTCCAATTCCATCTGAGCGAGCGTAATCGGGTGGAGCGCTCCGAGTCTTCGTCCTTTTCCGGGCGCGGTAAGGTCGAGGTCGTTGGATTTATGGCGGACGACGGTCGCTTCTAACGCTTCGGAGGCGGCTTTGATCTGCTCGCTTGCGAACGTTTTAAGTTCGTTAAGACGCTGGCCGAATCCCTTCTTTTCTTCGACGGACATCTTGCTAAAGTCGGCGTTTTTGGCAAGCGTCGTGATGGAGCCCTTGCGCCCAAGAAAATCGATACGAATCTTTTCGAGCGATTCCGCCGACTTGGAAGCTTTCGCCGCTTCCAACGCCTGAAGAAGTTTTTCCTTGATCTGTTGCACCGTTTCGTCCTCCCAACGTTCGGACGTTGGATCCCTATACGCGCCTGGACGCGCGTGATTGTTTTAAGCTTAGCCCGTCGGTCGGGCGTTTGGTTCGGTCGCGTTTGCAACGCAAACACGGCAAGCTACGCCAAAAGCGACGTGTAAAATCCGCCGCCGAGCCGTTCCCTCATTATATCGTATCCGCGCCGTCGCGTCAGCCCCCTTGCGACGATTCGGCGTTTTCTTTGATCGGTTCTGAATCGACGTAAGAATAATAAAATTTTTCTGAATTGGCGCCGCCGTTGCTAGTAAAGCCAATAAGCGGCGGCGCGACGCGCCTTGGCGCCATACGTTACGGCGTGTCGACGGTCGCCGCGATTCGACGTCGTCGACGTTAAGTCGGCGCGTCGCGAAAGGAGACTGTTATGCAATTTTCACAAGAAAAACTTACGGTCAAATCGCAGGAAGCGATCTCGGCGGCTCAGCGATTGGCCGTCGCCAAAGCGAATCCTGAAATTTCTGGACTTCACCTTCTCGCCGCGTTGCTCGAAGAGACCGACGGCAATATCAAGCCGATTTTCAAAGCGATCGGCGCCGACGTCGGACGTTTGAAGTCGACGGTCGACTCTGAAATCGGACGACTTCCGCGCGTTTCTGGCGTTTCGCCGAACGTCTCGGCGGAACTTCAGAAAATTTTCGTCAAGTCGGGCGAAGAAGCGACGACGCTTTACGACGAGTTCATCTCGACCGAACATCTGCTCCTCGCGCTCGTCGACGTCGAGGGAAAGGCGAAAAACCTGCTCGACCTCTTCGCGATCGATCGCGCGAAAATTCTCGAGGCGACAAGCGTCGTGCGAGGCAATCATCGCGTGACCGACCAAGAGCCGGAGGGAAAACTTCAGGCGCTCGAAAAGTACGGAATCAACCTCGTCGAACGCGCTAAGCAAGGAAAACTTGACCCCGTCGTCGGACGAGACAAAGAAATTCGACGCGTTATCCAGGTTCTGTCGCGCCGAACGAAGAACAACCCCGCGCTCATTGGCGAGCCGGGCGTCGGCAAGACGGCGATCGTCGAAGGACTGGCGCTGCGAATCGTCGCGGGAGACGTGCCGGAGAACCTCAAGGACAAGGTCGTCGTCGCGCTCGATATGGGCGCGCTCATCGCGGGCGCGAAGTATCGGGGCGAGTTTGAGGAACGATTGAAGGCGACGCTCAAGGAAGTGGAAGATTCTCAAGGGCGCGTGATCCTCTTCATCGACGAGCTCCATACGGTCGTGGGCGCGGGGAACCAGCAGGGAGGCGCGGACGCGGCGAACTTGTTGAAACCGGCGCTCGCGCGAGGCGACGTCAAGTGCATCGGCGCGACGACGCTCGACGAGTATCGTAAATACATTGAGAAGGACGCGGCGCTTGAGCGACGGTTCCAGCCTGTTATGGTCGCGGAACCGAGCGTCGACGCGACGCTGGCGATCCTGCGAGGACTCAAAGGACGCTACGAACAACACCACAAGGGCGTGAAGATCACCGACTCGGCGCTCGTAGCGGCGGTCGAACTTTCCAATCGGTATATTTCCGACCGGTTCCTGCCCGACAAAGCGATCGACCTTGTCGACGAGGCGATGAGCCGTCTCGCGATGGAGTTGCAGAGCGTGCCGACCGAAATCGACGACGCGCAGCGGCGACTCGTTCAGTTGAAGATCGCGGAGAGCCAACTCGTCAACGAGACGGAGCCGGACGCGGTCGCGCGACTTGAAGAAATCCGCAAAAAGATCGCGAGTACGAACGAGGAGCTCGCCGAACTCAACATTCGTTGGGAAAAGGAAAAGAGCGGCGTCGGCGACGTTCATCAGCTGCGTGAAAAAGTCGCCGCGAAGGAACTCGAATATAAGACGCTCGACACGGAGATCAAGCAGTCGTTCCTCAAGGGGAAGCCCGCCGACAACGCGCAGTATCAGAAGCTCTCCGACCTCTTCAACGAACTCAAAACGCTGAAGGATCGGCTTGCGGAGTTGGAGTCGGAGGAGCAGAAGAACGCGGGCGAAGGCGAGAACGGCGGAGTTCAAAAGGGTCCGCAGAAGAGACTGCTGCGTCAGGTCGTGGGGCCCGACGAAATCGCGGAGGTCGTCTCGCAGTGGACGGGCGTGCCCGTCTCGAGAATGATGGAGACGGAACGCGCGAAGCTCATCGTCCTTGAGGACCGTCTGCACCTGCGGGTCGTCGGTCAGGACGAGGCGGTCGACGCGGTCGCGAACGCGGTGCGTCGAAGCCGTAGCGGACTCCAAGACCCGAACCGACCGATCGGCTCGTTCCTGTTCCTCGGCCCCACCGGGGTCGGCAAGACGGAACTCTGCAAGGCGCTTGCAGAAGCGCTCTTCGACGACGAAGGCGCGATTACGCGTATCGACATGAGCGAGTTCATGGAGAAACACACGGTGTCGCGGTTGATCGGGGCGCCTCCAGGATACGTCGGATATGAAGAAGGAGGAGTCCTTACGGAGGCGATTCGTCGTCGTCCCTATTCGGTCGTCCTCTTCGACGAAATCGAAAAGGCTCACCGCGACGTCTTCAACATCCTGCTACAGGTTCTCGACGACGGACGGCTCTCCGACAACCAAGGGCATACGGTCGACTTCACGAACACGATTATCGTGATGACGTCGAACCTTGGCAGTCAGGTCATCCGCGAACTCGCCGCCGAGAATCGCCCGCAGGACGAGATCGTCGAAGCGGTCGACTCGATTCTGCGCGAGAACTT
>Ga0256407_10006616_pt1 | contig 17815 bp, 15 predicted proteins | sample RumenRJG_04DNA_FD_193489 | JGI IMG/M metagenome (GOLD analysis project Ga0256407, IMG submission 193489) | Bovine rumen microbial communities from Lethbridge, Alberta, Canada - RJG_04 | ecosystem: Host-associated > Mammals > Digestive system > Stomach > Rumen | place: Canada: Alberta...
TCTAAGTTAATGCCATCTACAACGCAATTGTCTCCATAGTACTTTACTATGTTGTGCAATTCGATAATAGGTTGTGCCAACGCAGTTTACCGAATGAAAGACTAGTGTCTTTCGAATTTCCTTTCCCAAAAATTTTCTTTGAATATTATAGAGAATATTCGTCTCCTTTTTAAATCAAAACATAATTTTGATAGATATATTATATTCTTAATTTTTCATAATGCAATACAAATATTGAATTTTTTTCAGCTATGTAAGGGTTTTCAAAATAATGTTCAAAAAACGATAAAATTTGAAAATAAAAAAGAGGATAAGTGACTTATCCTCGAATTTTATTAGTCTAAAATGTGGTACAAGAAATATGGTACCTGTTCAAGCCAGCTAGGCCAATCATGAGGTCTATCATATCCCCAATAATCCACCCAAGCCGGTATGCCTAAATTCTTTAAGGCTTGATCTACCTTTCTTGTTTCCTCTAAGCAGATATCCTCCCATGCACCCTGACCTACACAAATGATAATTCTAGCTCTTTTGTATAGCTCAACATATGGATGATTCTTATGCATAACCCTTAAGGAATCTAGTGGAGAATTTAAGAAGGTTAATTCATTTGCATAATCCTTAATAAAGAATCCAGAATGATAGATTCCTGATAAAGCTAATACATGATTGAAGATATCTGGTCTTCTTACTAAGAAGTTTAGTGCATGGTATGCACCTAAGGATACACCAAAGGTCATAATACCATCGACTGCTTCTCCACCATTACCTTCTGTATTGATTTCATATACCCTTGGTACAAATTCATTAATAATATAATTAAAATATGCTTCTTGTGCTAATATGCGGTCATGCGGGTTTTTCCAGTTCGCACTCCAAGATTCATTATCCAAAGAATCCACACAAAATACTTGAATTCTTCCTTGGTCGATATAATATTCCATAGCCCCAATTAAGCCATGGTCCTCATAATCATAGAATCTCTTCGCCTCTGCAGGAAATGCAATACAAGGCTTTCCGGCATGGCCAAAAACCTTAAATTCCATATCTCTTCCCAAAATATTACTATATTCCTTGTAATATTCAACCTTCATATTATCACTCCTTGTGCTTTTTTTCACCTAAAATTGTTACAGTCATATTTGGCTCAACGCTTGTCGTAATAAATACATTAGAGCCTAGGGTTGTATTTTCACCAATAATGGTTTCACCACCAAGTACGGAAGCACCTGAATAAATTGTTACATTGTCCTTAACGGTTGGATGACGCTTTGTTCCTGAAAGCTTTTGGCCCTCTCTTAAGGATAGTGCACCTAAGGTTACACCCTGATATAATTTTACATGCTTTCCTATAATGGATGTTTCACCAATAACAATACCTGTACCATGGTCTATAAAAAAGTAAGAATCAATTTCTGCACCTGGATGAATATCAATACCTGTTTTACTATGTGCATATTCCGTTAAAGCTCTAGGTAAAATAGGTACCTCAAGCTTATATAGGACATGAGCAATTCTATAGGTAAAGATTGCTGTTAATCCAGGATAGGTTAAGATAATTTCTGATTTTGTTTTTGCAGCAGGATCTCCATCGAATAAGGCTTGTAAATCTGTTTGAAGATAAGAATCAATTTCTGGAATAAAGCTAAAGAAGCAATCAATCATATTTTCACATAGCAATGTCTTCTTCGTTATTCTTTCTACTGCTCTTAAAAGCTTATGCAAGAAATATCTTATTGCATCTATTTTTTCATCGATATAATCGGATAATATATTTACATGCTCTACATATCCTGGGAATAATAATCCCTTCATATTATCTAAAAAGCCAACGACATCCTCTTGTTGGAGTGCATCATCTGTGATTGCCCCCATTTTCTTGGCTTTTAACCAATTTTCAAATTTATCATTCATAATCAATCACTCCGTTTCTTACATTATAACTTTTTTTGAAGGTAATTCAAACTATAAAAGCATTTTCCGTATTAAATTTCATAAGAATTATTATATAATGTTACTTAGGAGGATTCATATGAAAACAATTGAACCTAGCGTAATCACAAACGAGGTTAAGCGCCTTGCCATTGAGGCTGCAACCTATATAGAGAGTGATGTTTTAAATGCTATAGAATGTGCCAAAAATAAGGAATGTGGCTTAGCCAAATCCATTTTAGAGCAAATCATAGAAAATGATGAGCTTGCAAGTAAGGAAAACATCCCAATGTGCCAAGATACTGGTATTACTATCGTTTTTGTTGAGATTGGTAATGAGGTATATATTCCTGGCGATATTTATAAAGCCATTAATGATGGAGTATCCTTAGGCTATACGGAAGGCTATTTAAGAAAAAGTGTAGTGAAATCTCCTTTAAATAGAGTTAATACAAAGGATAATACTCCTGCAATTATACATATTAAGCACATCTTAGGTGATAAGCTTAAAATCACACTATGCCCTAAGGGTGCAGGAAGCGAAAATATGAGTAAGGTAAAAATGCTTGTTCCTGCAGATGGTATAGATGGAATTAAGAAATTTGTACTATCTACGATTAAAGAGGCAGGAGGTAGACCTTGTCCACCATTAATTGTTGGTGTAGGTATCGGTGGAGACCTTGAAAAATGCGCATTATTGGCCAAAGAATCCCTTTTAAGACCAATTGATGATGAATCTGGTGATTCGGATGCAAAAACTCTAGAAAAGGAATTATTTGAAGAAATTAATAAGCTTAATGTAGGGCCAATGGGGCTTGGTGGTAAAACTACTGCACTCGCAGTTAAGGTTAACCTATATCCTTGCCATATTGCATCCTTACCTGTTGCTGTAAACATTCAGTGCCATGCATCAAGACATAAGGTGGTGGAATTATGATAATCAAATACCCTATGGATAAGGAAAAACTTAAGGAATTAAAGGCTGGAGATGTTGTTGAATTTGAGGGTGTCATTTATACAGCAAGAGATGCTGCCCACATGAGAATGAAAAAAATGCTTGAAAATAAGGAAGCATTACCTGTAGATTTTAATGATGCATTTATATATTATGCTGGTCCAACGCCAACCAAGCCTGGACATGTCATTGGTTCTATTGGACCTACAACCTCATCTAGAATGGATGCCTTCGCACCAATGATGAAGGAATTAAATGTCACTGCTACTATCGGTAAGGGACCAAGAGATAAGGAATGTACAAAATATTATCAAGAGAATCATATCCTATATTTTATTACTACTGGTGGATGTGGTGCATTATTATCTAAGGCCGTTAAAAAGGCTAAGGAAATTGCCTTTTTAGATTTAGGGCCAGAATCCATTAAAAGGCTTGAGGTAGAGGGCTTTAAAATGATTTTAGCTATTGATTATTACGGAAATAATATATTTGAGGGGTAGAGTTATGGATTTAAAGGAAAGAGCATTAAAGCTTCATGAGGAAAATCATGGAAAGCTTGAAATGAAATCAAAGGTAAAAATTGAGAATCAAGAGGATTTATCACTAGCCTATACACCTGGTGTTGCATATCCTTGTAAGGAAATTGAAAAGGATAAGAATTTATGCTATACCTATACAGCAAAATCGAATACTGTTGCAGTTATTACAGATGGCTCTGCAGTTTTAGGTCTTGGTAATATTGGTCCTTATGCAGCAATTCCTGTAATGGAAGGGAAATCTATATTGCTTAAGGAGCTTGCAAATGTAGATTCCTTCCCTATTTGCTTAAAAACACAGGATGTGGAAGAAATCATTAAAACGGTTAAATATTTAGAGCCAACCCTAGGTGCAATCAATTTAGAGGATATCTCAGCACCAAGATGTGTTGAAATCGAAAGAAGATTAATCAAGGAAATGGATATTCCTGTATTCCATGATGATCAGCATGGTACTTCTATTATCGTAGCTGCTGCATTCTTAAATATTGAAAGATTCACCAAAAAGCCTCTAAAGGATATGACCGTTGTATTATCTGGTACTGGTGCTGCTGGATCGATGGTTGCAAGAATGCTTAAAAAAATTGGAGTTGGTAAGATTTATGCCTATAATATTAATGGTGTTGTAGATAAGAATAAATATGATTCCTATGACTTCTTAATAAAGGAATTAATCGATGATGGAATCTTTGATACACCTAAAAATCATGATAACACATTAAAATCCATTATGGTTGGTGCGAATGCCTTTGTTGGAGTATCTGCACCAAACCTTGTAACAAAGGAAATGGTAAAATCTATGGCAGATAAGCCAATTGTTTTTGCGATGGCAAATCCTACTCCTGAAATCTCTTATTTAGATGCTAAGGAGGCTGGAGCTTATATTGTTGGTTCTGGTAGAAGCGATTATCCAAACCAAATCAATAATGTACTTGCCTTCCCAGGAATCTTTAGAGGCGCTTTAGATGTACGTGCTAAAAAGATTAATGAGGAAATGAAGCTTGCAGCTGCATATGCAATTTCTAAGATTATTAAGGATGATGAATTAAATCCTGAATATATTGTTCCTGGTGCATTCGATAAAAGAGTTGTCAAAGAGGTTGCAAAGGCCGTAAGTGAGGCTGCAATTCAAACAGGTGTAGCACAAAAGTAAATCCATAAGGCAAGCTTCGGCTTGTCTTTTTTTGCGCAAAAAAATGCCCATGCTTTCGCATGAGCATATTTTTTATTATTCGCCTTCTACTTCGTCACGAACGATACGAATTGCTGTACCATTAGTACATAGAATCATCTTTAATGCATCATCATCAAACTTTTCAGCATAAATGATAAGCTTACGATCTAATGTACCTCTAGCCTTAACACGAAGGACATTACCCTTCTGGCAAATATGAGCACTCTTTAACGTATCTAACTGAATAACAGAGCCTTCTTCGAAGTGTAAGCATAATGTATCAAGATATACAACTGCTTCTTCCTCTTCCTCATCAAGAGGGTCACCAGGAATCATAGGTAGATAATCAATTAAATCATCAGGCATTTCCTCAGGAATACCATTTACATTCATTGTATCCTGTAGATACCAAGCTTCCATACCTAAGTTACCTAAAATAGCTTCACCATTTGGAATTAACTGAGTGATGAAGTTTGTAGGCTCAAAGTTTCTCTTTGGCTTTACAAGACGGTTAGCAAACATTAAATCGATTAATTCCTTGCAATACTTTAATGCACGGTCAGAACGTACCTTAATCATTACTGGAACTTCAGCATATTGCTTCTTCTCAGAAACGTCCTTTAAACGATACTTTGGATATTGTTCAATAATAGCTGGATCTAATGCTAAGAATACCTTAATAGCCTTTCCACCTAATGCAAGCTTAGCAACTAAGCCCTTGTATCTGAAGGATTCGCATCTAGCAGAGCATCTACCCTTTGCACGATACATCATTAAGTAGTTCTTAACCTCATTATAGTATTCCTTAGTTTCATAAGGAGCAAACATCATCTTTGTGTTGAACTTACGCTTAATCTTCTTTGGCTGACCATTTTCGTCAACAGCAACATATTCTTGAACTTCGATAGAAGATTCTAAAGTCTTTTCATGCTCTGGGGCTTCCTCTTCCTGAGCTTCTTCTTCCTCATCATAAGGATTTTCTTCGTCCTCTTCCTCGTCTTCCTCTTCAGCCTCTTCAGCATCATCCTCTTCAGCTTCCTCAGCAGGAGTTTCTTCAGCTTTTGCCTCTTCAGCAGGTGCTTCTTCAGCAGGGGATTCTTCCTTTTCTGGAACAGAATTTAAGAATGCATCAAATTCATCCTGAGCCTCTTCAGCTGGTGCTTCTTCAGCAGGTGCCTCTTCAGCTGGTGCTTCTTCAGCAGGTGCCTCTTCAGCTGGTGCTTCTTCAGCAGGTGCCTCTTCAGCAGGAGCTTCTTCTTCAACAGCTTCTTCAGTAGCTTCTTCCTCAGCAGGAGCCTCTTCCTGAGCTTCTTCCTCTTCATAAGGATTGCCTTGCTCTTCAGGCTCTTCTTGCTTCTTTTCCTCTTCGCCATATTGTGCAGCGTAGATTGCTTCATCCTCTTCAGTTAATGCGAATGGATCTTCCTTCTCTTTTCTTTCCTTTTCTTCCCTTTCAGCCTGCTCTTCAGCTTCCTTAGCTGCTTGCTTTTCTTCCTTCTTCTGCTGAATCTTCTCTTCAGCTTCCTTAGCAATTACAGCTGCCATAGGGTCAAAGTTTCTAATACGTAATATTTGAATAACAACGCCTAAAATGAAGAATACGATATATGCAATACCAACAACTAATAATAAAATGTTAGATGTTAATATAGTAAAATCAGTGATCGCCATTGAAATAAAGAATGGTAAGCCTAAGCCTGTAGCTAGGATTAAAGAAATTAATACCCAGTCTGTCTTGATTGGCTCTGTGCTACGGAAATTACGGAATACAAATAATAATGCAGTTAATACTAAACCAATTAGTAATGCAATACCAGATGTTAAATAAACTGTAACTGCGCCAGCAGGAAGCTTAACATTATTAAGCATTAGCTTATATAAATCACCAGTTCCTAGTGCATATGCTGTAGCGATTGCAACTAAGCCGATAGCAATGATTGCAATAACTACTGCAGCAAGTACATTATACTTACTGAAGATATTTCTATAATATGTTCTAGCCTTATCACGGTTTGTATCATAAATAATATCCTTATTGTAGAATACAGAACGAACGATTAATCCTGAAGTTGCAAGTAAAATGATGATTAATAATGCCTTTGCAACAGGAGCTGTTAAGGAAGCAGCTAAAATTGCAGGGCTATAGATAGAACCGACAAATACAACAGTTAAAATAGCATCTAACCAGTTTGTATCAGAATCTCTATCCATTGCAGAAACTAATAATACACCAAGTAATGCTGCTGCACCACCAATAATGTAGAACTTTGTTTGAGCAGTATATAATTTCGCTAATACACCATTTTTACCTAAGATTCCAAGTACAACAGCAACTGCCATACCTAAAACTACTAAGCAAATAGGGTTATAACGGTAACCTAAAGCACTGAAATATGCCTTCATACCAATTTGACCAGCATCTGCTGTAATTGCTGTAAAACGAACAATTACTTCTACTAAGAATACGAATGCTGCTGCAAAATACATAATCATTGCAACCATATGAGCACCAGAAACTAATGCTAATACTCCTAATACAATGTTTGCAAAAAAGAATGATACACGGATAAAGTCTGTAACATTAACTCTATCATGTCTTAATCCAGAAAAACCAATAATAGCTCCTCCGAACATAACTGCTATAATAGCAGCTTGTGCTAGTGTAGCATAATTCTCTTTTAAGAAGTCCATCTGGTATAAGAATACACCAGCAACTGCAAATAAGATAATTACAGCTAGAGTAGCGATAATTCCGAATGATTTAAAGTAAGAAACTAAATAATTCTTCTTCATTTTTACACGCTCCTTTTATTGTAGATAAACAATCACTAATATTTTATATTGAAATGAAAGCATTTTCAAGTATATAAAAGAAAAAAAGTGCCATTTTTTACGGAATTTTCGCACTTTTTTCGAATTTTGATAAAATTAAACAACAATGTTATTTATTTGCGTTTTCAAATTTTTCAATGATTTTACCAACCAATGGATGTCTTACTACGTCAAAATGGTCGAAAACAATATCCCCAACCTCATCTAAATCTCTAAGCAAATCGGCACTAAATTTCAATCCCGATTTCTTAGATTGAGGTAAATCGATCTGAGATATATCACCAGTTACAACCATCTTAGAATGGAAGCCCATTCTTGTTAAGAACATCTTAAGTTGGTCTATTGTTGCATTTTGTGCCTCATCTAAGATAATGAAGGCATTTTCTAGGGTTCTACCTCTCATATAGGCTAAGGGCGCAATTTCAATCACTTGCTTTTCTATTAAAGCCTCTGCATGCTCCATGCCAAGCATTTCATATAATGCATCATATAATGGTCTTAGGTATGGATCTACCTTTTCCTTTAAATCTCCTGGTAAAAAGCCTAAGGATTCACCAGCTTCTACTGCTGGTCTTGTAAGAATGATCTTTTCATATGTACCCTTCTTTAATTCTGATACGGCATAGCATACCGCAAGGTAGGTTTTACCTGTACCTGCTGCACCAATAGAAAAGATTAAATCCTTACTTTTTAAACATTTTAGGTATTCATTTTGCTTTAAGGTTTTTGCATATATTGGCTTATTATGCTGTGTATGGCATAAAGGCTTTCTTTCCTTTAGGAAATTAATATAATCCATCTTTTTTCCAGTAGATACTATATTTTCAATATATATAACATCTCTTGGAGAAATGGATTGCTGATTTTCAGCCATAAATTTTAAAATTTGGAAAATGTCCTCTAGCTTTGCAAGAATAATAGAATCATCCGTATCGGTTAATACCTGGTCTCCATGAACATCCACTTGGATGTTAAAGACCTCCTCAAGCATTTTAAGATTTTGATTATGAATTCCTACAATATTTCTAACATCATCAATATTATCTAGCTTAATACTTAACTTCATTTATTCCTCCATAGAAAATGTCAATACTTCTTTCGTTATAGGGTGTGGGAAGGAAATACTATAAGCACAAAGAGGGAAATCCATAGCACTTATCGTATTTTTACTACCATATTTTTTATCGCCATATAAGGGATGTCCTATATAGGACATTTGACAGCGAATTTGATGAAACCTACCTGTCATTAAGCCTATTTCAACTAATGTTACAGGTGTATTTTGAATCTTATAGGATTTAATTGGAGTATATTCCAAAATTGATTTTTGCCCACCTTCTCTTATATAGGATTTCTTTTCCTTTTCATCCTTATATATATAATGAGTTAAAGTGATGGTATCAAAGGAATCGAATGTACCTTCGACTACCGCCTTATATCTTTTTTGGAATTCATGCATCTTTATAGCATCAGAAAGCCTTGCGGCAGCCTTACTGGTTTTGGCAAAAACCATTACTCCCGATGTATTTATGTCCAATCTATGAACAAGGCCCAGATATACATTTCCGGGCTTGTCATATTTTTCCTTTATGTAGTTTTTTATAATCGTAAGCATATCTGGCTTATCTGAACCATCGGATTGTGATAATACACCCTTAGGCTTAACACAAACTAAAATATGGTTATCCTCATAAAGAATTTGAACCATAGGATCACCTACTTGATTTAGAAACAATCTCTAATAATTTCTTTTGATTATCATCAAGAGCTAAGCTCTTTGGATAGATTACATAAATATTTTGTGTAATTTGAAGATTTAAGATATCAAACTTCTTAAGCCTTCCTGCTTCAATATCCTCTTTTACTGTATCATAATACATAAAAGCAAGTCCATCCGTTAATGGTACTAATCTTCTTATTAAATCCGGATCATTGGATGATACAGAATAATTATTCTTTAATTTTATATTTTTCGATTTTAATGCATTATGGATGCATTTATATAATCCACTATCCTCATTTGGCCAAATTAAGGTTGCAACAGATAATTGCTCTCTTGTGATTCTATCCTTAGAGCCATATTGTCCCTTAGGGTCACCAACTAATACGACCTTTTCGTTTGTAACCTGAATGGATTCATAGCTTGAAGAATCAAAGCTATTATCAATAAATGCAAAATCAATTTTACCTGAATTTAAATGCTCAAATAATTCCTGACTAGTATAGGTATAAGCATTAAAGGATGGTGTTTCATAGAAAATTTGCTTTAAAAATTCAATAGGTGGAATCATCGCCTTAACCATTGGAGTAAAGCCTAAATTGCATACAAAAGAATCTTGTTTTTTCATATTGGCAAGTAAGAATTCTTCTTGAAGCTTTAGGCTCTTAGCATATTCTAATAGCATAGAACCAGCCTTAGTTAATTCAAAGGTTTTAGAATTCTTAAAAAGGGAAATGTCATATTCCTTTTCTAAGGACTTAATATGATGTGTAACTGCTGGCTGCGTAATATATAATCTTGCAGCTGTTTTTGAATAGTTCTTCTCTTCTAATAAAGTTAGAAAAGTAATCAACTTTGTATCTATCATATTAGCCCTCCCTTTTTAAACGAATTTTATTGATTACGAATATTATATAAAATTTTTTTATAAAAATCAATAGAAAAAGGCTATTGTGTCAACACAATAGTCTTTCCTATTTTTGTTATTCTTATTGACCGAAAATAGATGTGATAATTTCAGAAACATGAGAAACAGGCTGTATCTCAAGTACATTTCTTACCTCTTCTGGAATATCCTCAATATCTCTTTCGTTTTCCTTTGGAATGAAAATCTTCTTTAAGCCACTTCTTGCAGCTGCAATAGATTTTTCTCTTAAACCACCAATAGGAAGTACTGCACCTCTTAATGTGATTTCACCTGTCATACCTATGTGGCAATCTACTGGGCGGTTCGATAATGCACTAACTAATGCTGTAGTAAGTGTTACACCTGCAGATGGACCATCCTTTGGTACTGCACCCTCTGGTACATGGATATGTACATCATTCTTTTCTAAGAAGCCCTCTGGAATCTTAAATTCCGTTTGATGTGCCTTAACATAGGAGAATGCTGCAGTTGCAGATTCCTTCATAACATCACCAAGCTTACCTGTTAGAATGAATCCACCCTTACCTGGGTATGTTGTAACCTCAATATCAAGTGTATCTCCACCGAAGGTTGTATAAGCTAAGCCTGTAACTACACCAACCTGGTTTTCATTACGATTCTGATTATTGAAGAAACGAATCTTTCCTAAATAATCGGTAACATTATCTGGTGTTACAGTAACAGATTCAATATTATCAATTAAAATACCCTTTACTGTTTTTCTGCAGATTGTTGCAATCATACGGTCAAGCTCACGTACACCAGCTTCTCTTGTGTAGCCACGAATAATAGCATACATTGCATCATCTGTAATCGTAAGCTGCTCAGGCTTTAAGCCGTGTGCTTCAATTTCTCTTGGTAATAAGTGCTTAAATCCAATATTGAACTTTTCGATTTCTGTATAACTTGATAATTCAATGATTTCCATACGGTCACGAAGTGGAGCTGGAATTTCAGATAGGTCATTTGCAGTTGTGATGAACATTACCTGAGATAGGTCATATGGCTCTTCTAGGTAGTTATCGGAGAAATACTTGTTCTGCTCTGGGTCTAATACCTCAAGCATTGCAGCAGCTGGATCTCCTCTATAGTCAGCAGTCATCTTATCAATTTCATCTAGTAGGAATACTGGATTCACTGTGCCTGCATCCTTCATACCCTTTAGAATACGTCCTGGAAGTGCACCGATATAGGTTCTTCTATGACCTCTAATTTCAGATTCGTCACGAACACCACCTAAGGATTGCTTAACAAACTTTCTACCTAGTGCCTCAGAAATACTTCTTGCAAGAGATGTTTTACCTACTCCTGGAGGCCCTGCGAAGCAAAGAATCGTTGATGGATTCTTGCCTGTCATTTTCTTTACTGCTAAATATTCAATAATACGGTCCTTAACCTTAGTTAAGCCATAATGATTCTTATCTAGCTTTGCTGCAACATCCTTTAGGTCATTATTATCCTCAGATGCCTTATACCAAGGTAAATCAATAATCCAATCTAGATAGGACCTGATTACACCTGATTCAGCCATCTGATTTGATGTCGATGCATATTTTTGAAGCTCATTCATAGCCTTATCATAAATACTCTTTGGTAGGTGTGCTTCCTCTAAGGCCTTACGTAGCTTTTCTACATCCTCTTCCTGACGAGCCTTATCTCCAAGCTCGTTTTGGATAGCACGCATCTTTTCTCTTAAATAATATTCCTTTTGGGAATCATCGATAGATTTCTTTACATCCTTATTGATTTTGTTTTCAATTTCAACAATTTGACGCTCTCTTTCGATATCCTGTAAAATCATATCTAATCTTTGAGCTACTACTGGTTCTTCTAGATATCTATATTTCGATAAATTACCAGAAAGCTTTAGCTGATATGCAATGACATCAGATAATACATCCGCATTTGTTCCATTTTGAATTAATCTTGCAATTTCATCAGGAGACTGGAATAAAGTTTGACCAGCCTGTGCGATTTCAGAGGCAACATTTTTTACAAGTGCTGCTTCTCTTTCGTCGTTTGCCATGACAGATGCAATCTTTTCATATGCAACTACGAAATATGGATCAACAGAGGAATACTCTGTTACTTTTATTCTATTTGTTACCTTAAATTTAACTCTGTAGTTATTATTTGGCAATTTTAGCTTTAGTGTTACTTTAGCTAAAGCACCAACCAATTCAACATCCTCAGGTGTAGCATTTGCTACATTTGCATCCTTTTGAACTAACAATATAATGTTTCCACTATACATCTTTTCAGAAGCATCTAACGCAAGAACGGAATTTGGTCTTCCAACTTCAATTTTAAATTCATTGTTCGGAAGTGGTACAAGACCTCTAACGGCAATGGCAGGTAGTACAATTTTTGTATTTTCTTCCATAAAAAATACCTTCCTTTCACTACTTTTTTACTTTGCGTACCTATACTATATACTATTTTTGGCACTTTTGCAAGTAGTGTGCCAAAAAAATAATACAATTTTACTTTTTCACATAATTCGAATATAAAATTAGGAAAAAGACAGCCAAAAGGCTGCCTATAGTTACATATTATATATATTAGATTTCTTTAGCATTTGCAACTAATAAATCAACTAAAGCCTTATAAGCTAAATCAGAATAGTATCTAGCAACATTAGCCTTTAGCATCTTTTCCTTAGTTGAATTATGAAGCTTAGCCTCTTCCTCAGCCTTAGCCTCTAAAGCCTCCTGGCTTGGTGCAAGCTTTTCAACCTCAATAATCTTTTGAGCAACTACCTGGAATAATGCCTGACGAGCGCCCTGCTTTTCCATGTTCTCATTGAAATCCTTTAGGTTAGTACCCATGAAGCCTAAGAATGTCTCAAATGGAATGTTGTACATCTTAGCCTGCTGCTCATACTGACCCTTTAGCTGATTAACCTTTTCATCAATTAAAGTCTTAGGCATATCAACCTTAGCGTTGTCTAATATCTTTTCAATGATGTCGTTTAACTGACGATCCTTTTCCTCAGTTTCCTTCTTAGCCTCAAGCTCAGCCTTCTTGTTTGCCTTTAATTCTTCAGCAGTTGTAACTCCTTCAATCTTTAAGCCTGCGATATATTCAGCAGTTAATCTTGGGAACTTTTCAACCTTAACATCATGAACAGTTACCTTGAATACTGCAGCCTTACCAGCTAAAGATGCTTCATTATAGTTTTCAGGGAATGTTACATTTAAGTCCTTAGTCTCACCAGCCTTAAGACCAATCATTTGATCCTCGAAGCCGGGGATGAACTGTCCAGAGCCAATCTGAAGCTCATAGTTTTCAGCCTTTCCACCAGGGAATTCAACGCCATCAACTGTACCAACGAAATCGAATGTAGCATAATCGCCCTTAGCGATAACCTGTTCAGCCTTAGTTTCCTTTACTGCATCCTTCTTAGTGATAGCCTTAATAGCCTCATCAACTTCCTTAGCAGTAACCTTTAGATTCTTAGCCTTAACCTCTACACCCTTGTATTCAGGTAATTCTACTTCTGGATAAACATCCCAAGTTAAAGAAACCTTGAAATCCTTACCACGTTCAAGCTTTTCCTCAAGACCAGCCTCAGGTCTACCTAAGAAATTCTTAGCATTCTCATCCTTAATAGCCTCTTGGAATTTAGATTCTAATACTACATTAAGTGCGGACTCAAATAAAGCCTCAACACCATAATTCTTTTCAAATACGCTTCTTGGAGCATGTCCCTTACGGAAGCCCTTAATTGTAACCTTAGCGTTCTCAGTTACGAATGCCTTGTCAAGTGCCTTTTCAAATTCATCTGCTGTTACGTCAAATACTAGCTTAACACGGCTCTTGTCTAACTTTTCTACTGTCATATTTACCACCACAGACCGAGATACATAACAGGGATAAGTCTGTTCCTCCTATTACCAATTCACAAATTGTATCTCTTTCATTCCCTTTTTAAAGTGTACCTTAAACATTATATCATAACTGATATTAAAGTAAAGAAAAATTATAAAAATACATAAAAGAAAAATGCCAATTTCTTGGCATTTGACTCTAGCTTACAACAGAATCCTCATCCCTAGGGTCATCCTTAGGAATTATATTAGGATCTATATCGGAAATTTCAGTATCATCCTTTCTAGAAGGTGCTTCCTTTCCAACCTCAGTCTTCTTTTCTTTCTTCTTAATATCTCCAGCAATTACCTTACGATATCTAATATATCCACCAGTTGCCTCTCCACCAATAACTAGTGCACCAAGTAATGCAATGATTGCAAGGGCAATAATTAGCTTTTCTGCATCAAACCACTCCTGTGGTGCTAAGAATGCAATAACAACAGCAAGTGAAATAGAGATAAAGTTCAACCAGAATAGAGTTGATTTTGAATTCTCTTTATATTCAATAGTAACCCAGAAATAGCCCATAGCTAATGTATAGAAGAAAATTACTAAAATATAAGCATAAGCCTGGATATTGAATTTAGCAAACCATCCACCAGAAACAGCATTTAATTTATCATATAAAGGTTCTCTTTCATCTCCTGTATAGGCTTTTAATCTATCCCAATGATAGAATGCTGCGAATATTAAATAAGCGCCTAATACTACATGAATTATACATTGAATCAATAAAATCAAACGAGCTCTTTTTGATTTTGTAGTCTTGATTAGTGGAATCATTCTTATAATACCTGTGAATAGTATTACAATACCAGACACCATATACACTGCACCAACAAGTATATCCTTGTAAACAAACATTAGAATTGCAAATACAATTAAGATTGCAAAGATTAAAATCTTAATGATGAATTTATACATTCTGAAGTTTGTACCTAGACGTGTCTTTGGTGTTGGATCTAAGGTTTCATTAATTTCTTCTAATTCTTGCTTCTTTAAAGCTTTCGCTTCTTCCTTAGCTTCCTGCTTTTCTCTTTTTTCTTTTTCTTCTTTTGTTTCGAAATCATCCTCAACAGAATCATCTTCTATGATTTTATCTTCGCCAGTAGTTTCTAAATCATCTTCTGTAATTTCTACAGATTCAGTTTCTTCTAACTGGTCTTTTTTCTTCTTTTTACCAAACATTTTAATGCCTCCCTTAAGCTTTATACCTATTATACTTTATCGGAAACGTTTTTAAAAGAGTGAAACACAAAAAAAACTATATTCTATTATAACAACGTGATATAATTTTTTAGGGTGATTGAGATGAATTTTGTATTTATTTCTCCGGCATTTCCTAAGAATTATTACAATTTCTGTGATAGGCTAAAAAAGAACGGAGTAACTGTACTTGGAGTAGGCGATACACCATATAATGAGCTTGATTCCAGAGTGAAAAATGCATTAACGGAATATTATAAGGTATGCAATTTAGAAAATTATGATGAAGTATATAAGGCTGTTGCCTTCTTTGCATTTAAATATGGCAAAATTGATATGCTTGAATCCAATAATGAATATTGGTTAAGACAGGATGCAAGGCTTAGAACGGATTTCAATATCAAGGGTGATAAGCTTTCTGATGTAGAGCATTATACTTCAAAATCTAAAATGAAGGAATTTTATATTAAAGCAGGTGTACCTGTTGCAAGATATGCTTTTTGTAAATCCATAGAGGAGGATTTAAAATTCATTGATATGGTTGGATATCCTGTAGTTGTTAAGCCTGATGTTGGCGTTGGTGCTGCAGCAACATATAAAATCGAATCTAAGGAGGACTTAGAAAGATTTTATGCACAAGGCTTCCATGTACCATATATTATGGAGGAATTTATCACGGGTGATATTACATCCTTCGATGGAGTATGTGATTCGAATTCGAATGTTGTATTCTGTGATAATGAAATCTTCCCGCCATCCATTATGGATATTGTTAATCAAAATCTAGAATGCTCCTATTATGTAAATAAGGAGGTTCCACAAGATATCAAAGAGGTTGGACAAAAGGTATTAAAGGCATTTAATATTAAGAGCCGTTATTTCCACTTAGAGTTCTTCCGCTTAAGATGTGATAAGCATGGACTTGGTAAGGCTGGAGATATCGTAGCCTTAGAGGTGAACATGCGTCCACCTGGAGGATTTACTCCTGATATCATCAACTTTGGTCAATCCCTAGATACATATCAAATTTGGGCTGATATCATTTGTTATGATGAAATTAGAAATGTAAATATGGATTACCCTAAATATTATTGTGTATTCTATGGTAGACGTGATCGCTTTGAATACAAGTATTCCTATGAGGATATTAAGAAGGAATATCCATTCATTCAAATGCATGGTAGAATGGATGAGGCATTAGCTTCAGATATGGGAAATGAATTCTTCATTGCAAGATTTGAATTCCTAGAGGATTTAAATAAATTTAAGGATATGGTATCCAAAAAGAAGGATGAATAGAGCTTTAGGGCTCTATTTTTTTTGCATAAAAAAAGCTTTGGAAATCTCCAAAGCATTTTTATTAGCTATAGGTATCGTAACTTACATCGTCTACATTACTATTATAAAGTAATACGAAGAAAGTTAATAATACAATTAATATTAATGAGCTTAAGCTTACTGTAGAACCTGTAAATGTACCTGATAAAGCGAAAGCCGCATCGATTAAAAATAACACAACACTAGAAATAACAAATCTTCTGTTTGCTAAGGATACAAATACAGCAACAATACAAAGTATAGAAATCAATATATTATAAATTGATGAATAATTCCCTTGACCGAATGCTTGATAACCATAGATTGCAATTTCGGATGCATAATATAATATCAAAGCACATAAGAATAATATCTTATCCATCATTCTTCTTGCCCCAATAATTATAAATATTAATTCTGATAAAAAAATACAGATGTATTCGATTAAAACCAATACAATTTGTACCGGAATATCATAGCCCGAAGCCGCAGTATCCTTCATGTTTTTAATCATATTTGTAATACTTGGAAACATTAATGCCATTGAAACTATTCCGAGTATCATAGCTAAAATATATTTATTTTTTCTTATAAATACCATACGAATCTCCTTCTTTCACAACAATTATAATTAGCATTCCTTTTAAATTCAAGAAAAAAAGAAAATCAACCTTACATACGTATAAAATTTGATTTTCTTTTCTCATTAAATACTATTTTATTAATGCATCATATAGTAAGGCAATTGTTTTTTCATAATCACTTGCAGCAACACCAATGATGATATTTAATTCTGCAGGTCCTTGGGCAAGTAATCTTACATTAACCTTTTCGTTACCTAGGGCTTGGAAGATCTTACCACAAATACCAGCACGCTTAGCCATATTTCTACCTACGACTGCAACTAGGGCTAAGTCTTTCTCGAAGGTTACATCGGCACCAAGCTCCTTCTTTAGGTCTGTAGCAAGCTCGTATTGACATTTTTCAACCTGAGAATATGGAACAACCACAGAGAAGGAATCAATTCCAGATGGAACGTGCTCAATAGATACCTCATAGCCCTTGAAGATATCTAAGGTCTTTGCCATGAAGCCTACCTCATTAGACATATGATCCTTGAAGATATTAAATGCACAGAAATCCTTCTTTCCTGCAATACCAGTAACGGTTTGTGTTGTATCTTCACAAACCTCACGAATGATGGTACCTGGATTATCAGGCTCATTTGTATTTCTTAGATTGATTGGAATATTTAATTGCTGAACAGGGAATACAGTCTCTTCATGTAATACGGATGCTCCCATGTAGGATAATTCTCTTAATTCCGCATAGGTAATCTCTT
>Ga0256407_10006617_pt1 | contig 17812 bp, 7 predicted proteins | sample RumenRJG_04DNA_FD_193489 | JGI IMG/M metagenome (GOLD analysis project Ga0256407, IMG submission 193489) | Bovine rumen microbial communities from Lethbridge, Alberta, Canada - RJG_04 | ecosystem: Host-associated > Mammals > Digestive system > Stomach > Rumen | place: Canada: Alberta | collected...
GCCCGGACTGCGAGGATTTACGTCACGTAATCTGCGGTATATGCGGACTTTTTACGAAGAATGGGAAATATTGGATTTTGTCGGTCAGCCCCAAAATTCATTGGAAAATGAATCCGGCAATTTGGAACTTATGAATTCCAAATTAGAAAACGCCGCCATCGCGCCAATTTGGAACTTGCAAGTTCAAAATTACCGGGACTTCCCGATGGACGCGTTTCTGCACATAGGGTTTACTCATCACAGAGTAATTCTTGGAAAAGCAAAAAGCATAGAAGAACGCCTATATTATATCAGGCGTTGCGCCAATGAGCATCTTACGGTGGAGGCGTTAAAAAGCAGCCTCGCCGCAGACGACTATCGTCGTCAAGGCGCCTTGCCAAACAACTTCGCGCAGACGCTTCCGGCGTCAGAACAGGCTTTTCGCGCTGTCAACGCGTTTAAAGACGAGTATCTCCTAGACTTCATCAACGTGGAGGAACTTGGCGTCCGCGACGTCCAAGACGTGGACGAGCGGACGGTAGAGAACTCCATCATCCATAACGTGAAGAATTTCATCCTCGCTTTCGGAAAGGACTTCGCTTTCATCCGCAACCAGTATCATCTGGACGCGTTCGGAGAAGACCAGTACATAGACCTTCTGTTTTTCAACCGTGAACTGAACTGTCTTGTGGCGGTAGAACTGAAGACCGGGAAATTCAAGACGTCCTATTTGGGACAGCTGCAGGGCTACCTGAGCGTGCTGGACGGGTTTGAGCGGAAACCGCATGAGAATCCGTCCATCGGTCTTATTCTCTGCAAGGACATGAACAAATCCTTCGTGGACTATGTGATTCATGATTACGCTAAGCCGATGGGGGTCGCAACCTATAAGACGTCCAAGGATATGTCGGACGAGTTGCGGAAAGCCTTGCCCGACGTCGAGGCGTTGAGAAAACTGCTGGACGACCAGGAAGAATAAAGATGGCAAAACAACGGGAGGCCGCGAGGGAGTTTGCCGAATTCTGGAAGACGAGGGGCTACGAGAAGGGCGAGACGCAGCCGTTCTGGCTCGCGCTCCTTCGCGACGTCTTTGGCGTCGACCAGCCGGAAAAGTCGATCGTTTTCGAAGGGCAGGTCAAGGTCGACAAACTCAACTCGCCGACGCCGACGAGCCAGACGAACTTCATCGACGCGAGAATCTCGAAGACGAAGGTTCTGATCGAACAGAAGAGCGCCGACGTCGACCCGTGCAAAGCGACGAAGCAGTCGGACGGCTCGTTCCTCACGCCCTTCCAGCAGGCGAAGAAATACGCGGCGGAACTCCCTTTCTCCGGACGTCCGCGATGGATCGTCGTCTGCAACTTCCGCGAGTTCCGCGTTCACGACATGGAGACGCCCGACGCGGAGCCCCTCGTCGTCAAACTCGAAAACCTTCCGAGGGAATACCATCTGCTTAGCTTCCTCGTCAAGGAACAAAACGGGGCGCTCGACCATGAGACGCAACTCTCGATCACGGCGGGCGAAATCGTCGGGCGAATCTACGACGCGTTCCTGAAGGAATACAAAAACCCTGATAATCCCGCGTCCCAGCGAAGTCTCAACATCCTCTGCGTCCGGCTCGTCTTCTGTCTCTACGCGGAGGACTCGGGCGTCTTCGAACGGAACCAGTTTCACGATTATCTGACCGCTTACGCCGTCGATCCTTGCGACGCGCTGATGAAACTCTTTAAAGTCCTCGACCAGAAGGAGGAGGAACGTAGCCCGTATCTGGACGAACGTCTCGCCGCGTTCCCTTACGTCAACGGCGGGCTTTTCAAAGACGAGGATATCGAAATCCCGCGAATTCCTGCGGATCTGCTCGAACTCATTCTCCGCGACGCGAGCGAACAATTCGACTGGAGCGACATTAACCCGACGATCTTCAGCGCCGTCTTCGAGAGCGCTCTCCACCCGACGACACGCCGTCAAGGCGGGATGCATTACACTTCCATCGAGAACATCCACAAAGTGATCGACCCGCTCTTTTTCGACGAGTTACGGGAGGAGTTCGAAAAAATCCACGCGCTCAAACAAGGGAAAAAAATTCGCGAACGTGTCGTCGAGTTTCAAAAGAAACTTGGTTCCCTGACCTTTCTCGACCCCGCCTGCGGCTCCGGAAATTTCCTTACTGAAACGTATCTCTCCCTCCGGCGCTTAGAAAACGAGGCGCTGAGGTTACTCTACCCCAAGGGATCGATTTTCTCCATCAAGAACAAAGGCTCCGTGGTAAAAGTTTCCCTCGATCAATTCTACGGGATCGAAATCAACGACGTCGCGGTCTCCGTCGCCAAAACCGCGCTGCGGATCGCCGAGTTGCAGATGCTACGGGAAACGGAAGGAATCCTCGACTGTCAGCTTGATTTTCTGCCCCTCACGAATTACGACCAAATCGTCGAAGCGAACGCGCTCCGTATCGACTGGAACGACGTCGTCGATAAGAACAAGCTCGACTATATCATTGGAAACCCGCCCTTTGTCGGGTATTCCAACCAGACGGCGGAGCAGAAGAACGAAGTTCGCGAGATTTACGTCGACGAAAAAGGCAAACCTTATAATACGGCGGGAAAGATCGATTACGTCGCCTGTTGGTATTTCAAAGCGTGCCAACTCATGCAGGAAACGCCAATAAGCGCGGCGTTTGTTTCAACCAACTCGATAACTCAAGGAGAACAAGTCGACGGGGTTTGGCGACCGTTGACCTCGCGATTTGGCGTCCAAATAACGTTTGCCCATCGCTCTTTCCGCTGGGATAGCGAAGCAAACATGAAAGCAAACGTTCATTGCGTCGTCGTTGGTTTTCGGTGTGGTCGTTCTGACGTTTCCAAAAGAATTTACGAAGGAAACAGGAGAAAAAACGTCGCGAGAATCAACCCTTACTTGATTGAAGCCCCCGACGTCTTTATTATTCCGAGAACAAACCCAATTTGCGACGTCCCGTCCATGACTAACGGAAGCAAACCGGCGGAAAACGGCTTCTTATTCATGACGCAAGAAGAGCGGGATTCTATTCTTAAAAGAGAACCGGAGTTAGCGGCATATGTGAAACAAACGCTCGGCTCTTACGAATACATTAATCATGTTTCTCGCTACTGTTTCTGGTTGACGAACGCGTCTCCGTACGTTTTGCGTTCATCTGGAGAACTTTCGCGGCGTCTAGAACGCGTCAGAGAGTTTCGCTTACAAAGTCCTAAAGAAGCGACGAGGAACGACGCGGCGACGCCTTGGTTCTTTCAACAGATCAGACAACCGTCGACAGACTATCTGCTAATTCCTCGAGTTTCGTCGGAAAACAGACGTTACGTCCCTATTGGTTACGTTTCGCCAAACATTATAGCGACAGACTCGATTCTCCTCGTTCCAAACGCGACGTTTTACCATTTCGGCGTCTTAACGTCGAGCGTCCACATGGGCTGGATGCGGACGGTCTGCGGGCGATTGAAAAGCGACTATCGTTATTCGGCGAAGATCGTCTATAATAATTTCCCATGGCCGGAGGCGTCGAAGGACGACGAGGAGAGAATCGCGGCGACGGCGCAAGGAATCTTAGACGCGCGAAAACACTACCCCGAGAGCAGTCTCGCAGACCTCTACGACGAAACGACTATGCCGCCGGAGTTACGAAAAGCGCACCAAGCAAACGACAAGGCGGTCATGAAAGCCTACGGGTTCAAGCCGGATATGAGCGAATCGGAAATCGTCGCGAAGCTGATGGAGAGATACGAGGCGCTGACGGGGAAATAGAAACCGCTCCAGACGTCGTCGTCAACGCGCGGCGTCGTGATAGTTCCGTTTGAAAGGTTAGGCGCCGAGGTTTATGGGCAAACAGACGCTGAAAACAGATCGAACATTCCCTATGACGGCGACCAAATTCCCCAAGTCATGGATTCTATCGAGGATCGAATTTTGGCGTTTTGCACAACGGCAAAAAGCATAATGGAGATAGCGGATTATCTTGGATTTAGGGATAGATAGTCTATCAGAAAGCGTCTGATTCCTCTGGTTGACGCGGGAAGAATCGCGCGAATAATTCCTGAAAGGTCAAAGAGCAAGCGTCAGAAGTATGTTACGATAAAACGAGATTATTAAGGGAGGTTAGAATACCATGTTAGAGATCGGAACGAAAGCGCCGGATTTTACCCTGCCGGATCAGAACGGCGTCAACCGTTCCCTGTCCGATTACCGAGGGCGAAAGGTCGTCCTTTACTTTTATCCGAAGGATATGACGTCCGGCTGCACGAAACAGGCATGCGGCTTTGCGGAACTGTATCCGCAGTTCGTCGAGCGCGGCGCCGTAGTCGTCGGCGTCAGTAAAGACGGCGTCGCCAGCCACAAAAAATTCGAGGAAAAAAACGGTCTGCCCTTTATTCTTCTTTCCGATCCCGATAAGACCGTCATTCAGCTTTACGACGTCTGGAAGGAGAAGAAGAACTACGGCAAAACGTCCATGGGCGTGGTCAGGAGTTCCTACTTGATCGACGAAGACGGCGTGATCGTCAAAGCTTTCGGCGCGGTGAAAGCGGCGGACAACCCTGCGCAGATGCTGGAACAGCTGTGACGGCGGCGGAAGGCGACGAATCCCGACAGTCGCTTATTCCACGCTCGGCGAGTCCAAAGGACGCCGTCTCCAATAAGCGCGATAAAGCTCCAACGCCCGAGCGTCGGAGGGCGGCGTCGTATTTCATCGAATAAGCGCCTTGAGGACTTGAACGACTTGCGCAAATACTTCGACAGTCGCAAACGCGCTTCTTGCAACTTAATGCCGCCGGCTTTCTAAAATCGAAAACTCGGCTATCATAGTCGACGGATTGGCTGACTGAACGGCGTTTTCTAACCGTTCCGGTTTATACCGCCGGTCATATTGACGCGGTCATAGCGCAATCCGTAGATTATTAAAGGGAGTCATGAACGAGACGACGTCGTTATATCGCGGTTCGCCGGGCAAGATATTCTTGCAATACGCGGCGCCGCAGGCGCTGGCGCTGCTCGCGAACACGGGCTACGCGATCGTCGACGGGGTTTTCATCGGGGCGCGATTGGGTCCGTCGGCGCTGGCGGCGACGGGGGTCGCGGTTCCGGCGTTTGAACTTCTCATCGCGCTGAGCATGGCGGCGACGGCGGGCGCGGGGGTCGTCGTTTCGACGCGGCTCGCCGGGGGAGATCGCGAGCGAGCCGTTCGGGCGTTCAATACGAGCATGGCGCTTCAGGGCGCGATCGGGCTGGCGATCGTCGTCCTGAGCAATATTTTCATGGACTCGCTCGTCCGATTTCTCGGGGCTCCTTCCGAGATTCACGACGCGACAGCGACCTATCTCCGGTATCTCCTCTCCTTTTCGCCGTTCCTTCTCTACGGCTATATGCTCGGCGGACTCGCGCGGAACGACGGCAGACCGGGACTCGCCGCGGCGGCGCTAACGATCGGCTCGGTCGCTAATATTCTGCTCGACTACGTCTTCATGTATCCGCTAAACATGGGAATCGCGGGCGCGGCGCTCGCGTCGGGGATCGGGCCCGTCGTGAGCGTGTTGATTCTGCTTCCCCATTTTTTGACCGAAAGAAAGGGCGTCCTGCTTTTCAAAAGAGTTCGCCTCTCCTTTTCCGACGCAGGACGAATTCTAAAACTTGGCGTTCCTTCGTTCGTCCTCGAATTCAGCATCGGGACGGTAACGTTCGTGATGAATTATGGAATCGTCCGCTACGGCTACGGGTCGAACGGGCTCGCGGTCTATCTGATCGTCGGCTATCTCGCGCTCGTCGTGCTGACGCTTTTCTACGGGATGGCGGAGGGATTGCAGCCGGCGTTCAGTTATCTTTGCGCGGCGGGCGAAAGGAAGAAACTGCGCGCGCTGCTCAACGTGGGGATCGGCGTCTTTCTCGGAACGGGGCTTGTCTCCTATCTGCTTATTCTTTTCTTTTCGATTCATTTCTATCGGATGTTCACGCCGGGCTCCGAGGTTACGGCGATTTTTGCGGCGGAGAAAAGCGCGCCCTATTTCAGCGGCTTCATCTGCGCGGGTCTCAATATTCTCGCGATATCTTACTATCAGGCGACCTCGGCGACGGGGCGCTCGCTTCTTCTCGCGACGCTTCGCGGGTTCGTCCTGCCCGCCGTTCTCGTCGCGTTTCTCCCCTACGTCTTCGGCGCGGAGCGGTTATGGCTCTGTCATTCGCTCGCGGAAGTCTCAACTTTGGCGATTTTCGTTATAATCGCGTTAGCGCGGCGTTTTTATTGACGTTGACCGTCGGCTATCTATCGCTTAAAATACGAAGCTAAGAGGCGCGCTCTTTGCGTCTCTTTACAATTAGACCGTTTACATCGAAAAGAAAAACAGAAATGACGCGCCATACCCCCGCTCTTCTTCATCGGAATTCCCGCCGTCCTTCGCTCTCAAAAGAAAATCTCGCGCCCGCCGCTAGACGAAGCGGTCTCGAACAATTAGAAGAGCGCGCGCTTCTGTCCGCGACCCCGATGAGATCGATTCTTGCGCAGTATTCGGCGGCGGAGACGTCCACTTGCGCCGCGCTCGTCGCCGACGCGGTTCTTCTCGACCAAGCGTCGACCGTCGATCTTTCCGCTGCGCTCGACGCTTCTGGGGCGACTCTCTCAGGTTCCGCGATTTGCTTCACGGTGCAATCGCTATCGAGCAGTCCCGGCGACTCCTACGACGCCGCGCTCAAGACTCAACGAACATGGCTCGACGAATGGTCTAATTTCTATGTCGATCTCTGGGTTAACGCCAACGGCGCGCCCGTCGTCTCCGTCGACGCGAGCTTTACCTGCGGCGCGGACTGCTTCGCGCTGGTCGGAGTCGAGGCGGCGGGAGGGTATTCGATCGAATATTCGACTAACGCGGGAACGACTTCCGTCGTGGCGACAAAGGTCGGCGCGAGCGATTCCTTCGGGTGGACAATCGTCGCGAGAATGAAATACGCGCCCGTTGATGGGCTCGGAATCCCGACGGCGGAAGACGGCGTCTTCGCGCCCGTCGACGCCGGCTTTAGCGCCGACCTAGCGTCTCAGACCGTCAACGGCGCGGTCGTCGAAACCGTCTCCGCGCCGAACCCAGCCCTCTATCCGTTCCTCTTCGACGTCGACGAAAACGGAGTCGTCAATACGAACGACTTGGGCTACTTCCTCAGTTACGTCGGTCAGAACGTCGACGAGATCGCCTATCCGAAATACCGCGTTCTAGACTATGACCACAGCGGGACGATCAATACGAACGACCTCGCGTATTTCCTCCAATATCTCGGCGTGAGCGCTGGAGACGAGCTCGACGCCGGATACCGAGCGGAACCGAGCGTCGGCGATCCCATCGTCCTTGACGCGCCGAGCGTCGTCTCGACAAGCTCCGGCAAGGATTATATTACCGTCGCTTGGGACTCGGTCCCGAACGCCGCTCATTACGGCGTCGCCTATAAACTGGCAAGCGACGCAACTTGGACGGTCTGCGACGCGGGTCCGGACCTCCGTTATGCGATTACCGGCCTCCAGGCGGACTCCGAATATAGCGTTCGACTCATAACGCGAGGAAGCGGCGGTCGTTACGCCGACTCCGCTTGGTCCGATCCCGTCGTCGTCAAGACGAAGAACGACTCGTTCCTTTCCTCCGCTGAATACGACGACTTGCGGCGACGCTATAACGAATTGCAGTTGCCCGAATCCTTGGCCGACGTCAATATCGTCGTACCAACCGACTGGACGGCGGCTGCGATTGCAGACGCGATCGAAGTCGCGCGATCAACGTCCGTCGACGACGTCGTCCTTTTAGACCCCGAACAATATTCCGACGCGATCCTCGATCTTTCAGACGTCTCGATTACCCTCGACCTGGACTACCAAACAAGCGGCGCAATTTCGATCCTCTCCCGCAGAATGGATCGCGCGCAGCTTAAAGCCAACGATTCAGTCGTCACGTTCGACGCCGTCGACGGTCTGACCCAATTCGGCGGGTTCGATTTCGTCGACGTCAATCCGGATGTTTCGGTCTATCAAGTAACCGCTGCTTTGTCGATAGGAGCCGCTCCAGCTACGGTCGAAACGCAAAGTGTCGGCGCGTATACTTCGGCGGGGGTTTCCGTCGGAGATGCGTCGCTGGATTTTGTGCATGGAATGGCGCCTAACGTCTCTGCGACGCCAAGCGCCAACGATTATGCGTTGCTCTTTATCGGCGGCTACGACAAGTACCAAAACTACAATAGGTATTATGACACGCTGGTTGATTACTATTACGAGCTTGTGGAAGACTTTTCTCTTGATCCGACCAAGATCTATATTCTCTATGCGGACGGCGACGTAACCGGCGCTTCGTACAATCTTAATCTTGATAGTTACTATTATCCCAGCTTATCGACCTCTGATATGACTTTTGCGACGTCTGTCGGTTCGTCAGTTCGCGCGGCGACCGGCGACAATCTGACCGCGACGCTTGGCGAAATCGCGAATCTCATGACGACAGATTCACACTTGCTATTCTGGACGTATGATCACGGGAGAGGCGAGGAAAACAAACCCTCGGACTACGGGGATTACCTTTGCGGCTGGGGGGAAGATATCGACGGATCGACGGTTCGCGACGCGCTCTTCCAGATCAAACAAGGTTACGTGACGTGCGTTTTTACGCAATGTTTCTCGGGTGGAATCCTAGACGATATCTTTGATCCGTCGATGGGAACGCTTTCGAACCTTTATGCCGGGTCCGCGCATTTCGTAGGCGGCGCGGCAACAAATCATTACGAACCTAATCTTACTGGCATATTGCGATTTGGTGGATATGTTGGCTATTCGCAAACGTTTGAAGAGGCGTTGCGTCAGTGTTCGACAGGCGTCGACGCATTCATCTATACGGAGCAAAACTCATATTACTCCGTATTGAATAAAATGAATCATGTAAACGAAACGTACTCGCCAAACAAAGGCATTTATACCGAAGACGTACAACACCCGTGGCATGTCGGCGAAACCTTTTCCATTTTTGCGACAGCCGAACCCAGCGCGCCGACAATCATGTCGCACTTGGAGACGTCGAACTCGATCTCTCTGACTTGGACAGCGGTTGAGGGCGCGACCTCCTACTCCCTAGAATACGTCGTCGCTGACAGTTCCGACGTCATAACGGTCGGAAATATTTCGAAGACCTCTTATACGGTTACGGGATTAACCCCTGCGACGAACTACGCTTTTAGAGTTAAGGCAAACAATTCGTCTTATTCCGTTCCGCTATCCGTATGGACACAGAGTCCAGACGTTCAAGAAACGCCTTCGACGGTCGTGACGACGGACTCGGACGTCGTCAACGCTTATGACGGACTGATTTCGCTACGCGAGGCTATTACAAAATACTCCGTATCAGGAGATGTAATCACTTTCGATCCTTCGCTACGAGGCAAAACAATCAACCTCGATCCGACTCGCGGTCAGTTTTACGTCAATAAATCATTGACGATCGATGCGACTAATCTTCTCAATGAATCGGCATCCGAGCCAGGGCTGACAATCAGCGGACAGGAGGCGACTAGAATACTGTATCTTAGTGGAAACTTCAACGTCGAAATCAACGCGATAGCGCTGAAGAACGGTTATTCAGACGACTTTTGGAACGGCGGGGCCATCAGCAATTTCGGCGCTACCTTGTCGCTCAATAATTGCACACTAACAAACAATTTCTCTAACTATTGCGGCGGCGCGATTTACAACAACAACGCAACGTTATCGCTCAACAATTGCGCTATCTGCGACAATGAAGCAAGTTTGGGCGGTGGAGTATATTCATACAAAGGCGAAACGACGCTTACCAACTGCGTCGGAATGAACAACTCTGCTAATTATAGTGGCGGCGCGATTTACAACAACAACGCAACGTTATCGCTCAACAACTGCGCTATCTGCGACAATGAAGCAAGTTTTGGCGGCGGAGTTTATTCATACGATGGCGAAACGACGCTTACCAACTGCACTATAACGAACAATTCTGCATCGTTGAGCGACGGCGGCGGGGGAGTCGAGTTGTGCCAAGCTGGTCTCATCGCGTATAATACGATTATCGTAGAGAATAGCGCGCCGTCGTCTTCGAACGCCGACGTTCGCATCGATTCCGAATCCGTTGCCAGCGCCTACAATACACTATCGAGTTATTCAAACTGGAAAACCAGCGCGAACAACATTGCCTATGATTCGTCGAAACCGCTCTTCACGAACGCGGCTACGGGAGATTATACGCTCGCGAATAGCTCCCAGGCGATCAATAAGGGAAACAATCAATACGTAACGGCGAGCGTCGATCTCGCGGGGAACGCTCGCATAGTCGGCGGCACAGTAGACCTTGGCGCCTACGAATTACAGTCCGCTACCGCTCCGACAACGCTTTCGACGCCAACTAATCCGCGTGAAACTGCAAAAACGGAAACGACGATTACCGTCGCATGGGACGCCGTTTCAAATGCGAACGGGTATAAACTCGCATGGAGAAATATGACTGCTTCCGAATTCGCCTACGTTTCGCTCGGCGCGTCGACGACCTTCTATAAACTTACCGAACTCGATAACGGCGCAACCTACTACTGGCAGGTTCTTGCCGAAGGCGACGGCATCAATTATACCGATTCCGTCTATACGGCGACGCGAACCGTTAAGCCGCGTCAGAAACTCGCGAATCCGACTGTTTCATCTGACGTCGAAGGGACGTCAATTACACTTTCTTGGGACGCCGTCTCGAGCGCTTCCGGATATAGCGTCTCCTATAAACTTGCAAGCGCGACAAATTGGTCGAACGACGTAAGCGTCGGCACGAAGCGTAGCTTTTCGATTGACGGACTTGAACCAAATGCCCAATACAACGTTCGAGTTAGAGCAATTGGCGACGGCGTCGATTACGCGAACTCAGACTACGCGATACTAACCGTTACGACTTCTTCGAATCCGTATCAGGAAATTCCTTCGACTGTCGTCACGACGGTAGACGACGTCGTCGATTCTTACGATGGAAAAATTTCGTTGCGCGAAGCCCTCGACTACGCCGAGTCAGGCGATACGATTACTTTCGCCAATTCTCTTAAAGGAAAAATGATCGCGCTCGATTCGGAACTCGGCGAATTATACGTAAATAAATCGATAACGATCGACGCGTCTAATCTCCGCAACGCGACGACGTCCGAACCGGGGCTAACGATTAGCGGTCAAGGAGCGACAAGAATACTGAGTCTAAACAAATGGAACGCCAACCTCGACGTCGAAATCAATTGGATAGCTTTGATAAACGGCTATTCGGAAGACGTCAGCGGCGGCGGAGCTATTTGCAATTTCGGCGCGACGTTGTCGCTCAACAGTTGTACGATAACAAATAATTCCGCTAAATACAACGGCGGCGCTATTTACAACAACAACGCTAAGTTGTCGCTCAACGATTGCGTGATTAGCGACAATAAAGCGAATTATGGCGGCGGAGTGTATTCAAACGGCTACGAGACAACGCTTACCAGTTGCGCCTTAATGAACAATTCCGCTTTGGTAAGTAGCGGCGGCGCTATTTACTATAACGGTTCAATGTTATCTCTCAGCGACTGCGTAATAAACGGCAATGAGGCGAGTACTGGCGGAGGTGGAGTGTATTCAACGGGCGGCGAAGCAACGCTTACCAATTGCGTCCTGACGAACAATTTAGCTTCAGTAAGCGACGGCGGTGGAATGAGTTCTAGTTCGGAAAAAACGACGCTTGTCAACTGCCTCGTCGCTGGAAACAGCGTCGGCGTCGGAGATGGCGGAGGTTTGGAGCTATCAGGAAACGCAACTCTCTATAACTGCACAATCACCGGCAATACGGCAAGTTGGAGCGGCGGGGGCGTTAACTTGTCCGGAAACGTCGTCCTAACTGCGTATAACACGATTATTGCAGGCAATAGCGCGTCGTCTGCAACGGACAATGACGTTTATTTCTACGGATCCAACGCCGTTGTAAACGCATACAATACCCTCTCAAGTTACTCAAAATGGACAAGAGGTAAGAGTAACTTAACCTATATCAAATCGAAACCGCTCTTTACGAACGCGGCCTCGGGCGACTATACGCTCGCGAAAAACTCCCAGGCGATCAGTAAGGGGAACAACCAATATGTAACGGAGAGCGTCGACCTTGTGGGGAAGGCTCGAATCGTCGGCGGAACGGTCGATCTAGGCGCGTACGAATATCAGTCCGCGTCGTCGGCGCTCTTCGACGAAGATGCGGAACTCTTCAACGAAATGGAGGACTCCCTCGACTTGATCGCCGCAAGTTTGCTCGAAAAGCGGTAAAACATAGGACAAAAGTTCTTATGCGGCGTCGGTTGCGCAAGAACTCTCGCCCATTCTAACGCTGCAAGGCGCGGATTTCGACGCGTAAACGCCATCGGAATTCGCGCCTTTGCCGTCTGTCTTTGCGCGACAGGGCGCTCGCTTCTTCTCGCGACGCTTCGCGGGTTCGTCCTGCCCGCCGTTCTCGTCGCGTTTCTCCCCTACGTCTTTGGCGCGGAACGGTTATGGCTCTGCCATTCGCTCGCGGAAGTCTCAACTTTGGCGATTTTCGTTATAATTGTGTTAGCGCGGCGTTTTTATTGACGTTGACCGGGGGATTAATTTCATCTAAAGTACGGGGCTGGGAGGCGCGTTTTTGAGCGTCTCCCGAAGAATAGTTTGAAACGAAAGACAGAACGATGCGCCATATTTCCTCCCTTTTCAATCGGAACCTTCGCAGATACGCGTCCCCAAACGACGGATCCGCGCCGGACGTCAGACGTTGCGGCTTTGAGCGCCTGGAAGAGCGTTCGCTTCTTTCCGCGACCCCGACGGCGTCCGTTCTCGCGGAGTTTTCGGCGGCGGAATCCGGCGCGCGCGCGGCGCTTGTCGCTTCGGCGACGCTCGACGATCAGATCGTCGAGTTTTCCTCCGCGCTCGACGCGACCGCCGCGACCGACGACGTTTACAATATCGACTACGAGGTTCTTGAATCGGGCAAGGTCCGCGTCCTCGCGCAGTCGGGCGTGATTCAATACGGTTCCGCGACATACTGCGCCGTTCCGGACAGCGTCTACCTTGAGCTGTGGGACAAGGCGATCGCGAGGTGGGAAGAAGCGATTACCGTCGGCGTCGAGGACGAGGTCTATCCCTATTCCGTCGACGGCGCGACGGTCGAGATCGACGACATGCTCCTGTATCTGGGGTTCAGTTCCGACTACTACGCGTCCGCGTCGTCGTTAGGCTCGGCGCTCAACAACGGCTACTATCGCGACGGCGGCGACGGCGTCGCGGCGACCGGCGCGATTCTCTTCAACGCGAAATACTTCGTCGCGAACCCCTCGGAGAGCGTAAAAACCGTCTTCTACAACACGGCGCTCCATGAAATCGCGCATTCGCTCGGATACAACGTCACGCATTTCAAGAATCTCGGACTCGTCGAATTATCGACTGAAACGCCCTACTCGCTCGACGAGCTCTTCGCCGCGAATTCGGAGTATTACTATTACATGGGCGAACACGGGGTCGAACAATACCTCGCGACGTATCCTTACGAGCTTCTCGCGCAATCGACGTCGCAAGACCGTTTCCTTATGGAGACCTATACGACAAGCGGCACGTTCGGCGCGCACCCCAGCGCTCTTTTGGGCACGTACTATCTCTACCTGAACCAGCGCGACGGCATGACCTACGCGATCTCGCCGAACTTTAAGGCGACGATCACGCCCATGACGCTCGGCGTCCTCGAAGACCTCGGCTACACGGTCGATTACGACGTCGCCGACAGAATCGGAACGCCCGCGCCCCAAGACCTCGAGGCGAACGCGGTCGGCAAGACGGTCGTCCTCAACTGGGAAAAGTCGGTCGGCGATCTCTCGAACTCGACCTCGGGCGCCGCGCGATATAAGATCGAGCGGCGCGGCGCCGACGACGAAGCATGGACCGTCGTCGCGACCGACGTCGAGGGAACGACCTATCTCGACACGACCGTCGAATCGGGCGAAGAATACGCGTATCGCGTCAGTTCGAGCTACGTTCGTTCGAACGAAGACGTCGGCGTTTTTCGCGCGTCGGGGGACGACGTAATCTCTTGGACTCCAAGCGCGGAGAAATATACGATCTACGCCCTCGTCAACAGCGGCTCCAACTTGGTTTCATGGTCGCGCGTTGTCACGTCGACGTCTAACACGACGTGGACGGTTCCTTCGACATACGGCGTGACGCTCTTTAACGTCGTCGCCGTGGGAACGACGCTCACGGAAACGGCGTCGACGCCGCCGACGACAGTCGCGGTTTCAGACGACGCCGACGAGTATGTTCCCGAAGGATATTCCGTCGAAGACTGGAACGCAATTAAGCGGTTCCTCGCGATTGTCGACGAGCAAGGCGTGACGAACGGCTATAAGCTCGCGGGTGCGAACTATAGTCCCGACCTTCTCCAGAACGTCGCGGGGCTGACGTGGAAAGAGGTCGACGGCGTCGTCCGATTGACGAGAATCGAAAACTGGTCGAACAAAGGATTTGTAGGCGATCTCGACCTCTCCGGCGTTTCGCAGCTTTCGCGAGTCGTCGTCAGTAACAACGCGCTTTCGTCGGTCGAACTTGACTCGAACACGCTGACGATTTTGAGCGTTTCGAACAACGATCTGGGTTCTCTCGACGTTTCAAAACTCGCCGCGCTTGAATCGTTGAGTTGTTCTGACGCCGCGCTTACAGCGCTCGACGTCTCCAAAAATCAGAATCTAATCTACCTCGATTGCGGCGACAATCCAATTTCCGAACTTGATCTCTCTGAGAACGGAAACCTTGCGACGTTCAAATGCGACGGGACGCTTCTGACGTCTCTCCGCGTCGACGCTCCTGAGGCGCTCCGCTCGCTCAACCCTTGGAACGCGGCGCTGACGGAGGTTTACCTTCCTTCCGGGTTTACAGGGACGGTCGATCTTTCCGATTCCGTCGCGAACGGCTACGAGTGGGTGCGGTCGGGCGAAACGATCGGCGAGGATCCGACGCTCACGTTCGACGGCGACGACAAGACCGTCGTCACGACGTTGCATATCGGCGACGACGAGCAGACGATCTATTTCTTCGTCGGCGATTCGGAACTGCCGACCTCGCGCCCCGAAATTCAATATGTTTTGCACTCCCTTTCAAGCGACGCGGGCGACTCCCACGCCGCCGCGCTTGAAACGCGACGAACATGGCTCGACGAATGGTCTAATTTTTACGTCGATCTCTGGGCTTACGCAGACGGCGCGCCCGTCCTTTCCGTCGACGGCGTATTCTCCTACAACGGCGACTACTTCACGCTGACCGACGTCGCGCCCGCGGACGGATATTCGCTCGTCTACACGATCGACGCGAGTTCCGTTTCCGTCTCCGCGGAGGGAGCCGGCGCGTTGGATTCTGAAGGGTGGACGCTCGTCGCCAGAATGAAGTTTGCGCCCGTTGGCGACGTCGGCGTTCCGATTCCGGAAGACGGCGTCCTCGCGCCCGTCGACGCCGACTTTAGCGCCGAGCTCGAGTCTCAAACGCTTAACGGCGCGCCCGTCGTGACCGTCGCCGCGCCGAATCCGAACCTCTATCCGTTCCTCTTCGACGTCGACGAGAGCGGCGGTCTCAACACGAACGATCTGGGCTACTTCCTCACTTACGTCGGTCAGAACGTCGAGGATATCGCCTACCCGAAATACCGCGTTTTAGACTACGACCACAACGGGACGATCAACACGAACGACCTCGCGTACTTCCTCCAATATCTCGGCGAAAGCGCGGCGGACGGGCTCGATTCCGGATACCGAACGGAGCCGACGCTCGACGTCGAGGGCGTCGTCCCCGTCTGGACCGAAATCACGCCGCAAAACGCGACCGCGGGCGAGACGCTGTCGCTGACCGTCTCCGCGACCGCGCCGACGAGCGCCGTCGGGGTCGTTTACGGACTCGGCGCCGACGCGCCCGAAGAGATGACGATCGACGCCGTGACAGGCGCCATCGAATGGGCAATCCCTGCGACGTACTTCGACACGAGCGCCCCGTCGACAATCTCCGCGACGGTCGACGTTCTGCTGACCGCGACCGCCGTTCTCGTCGCCGGCGACGGCTCCCCCGTTCTCGGGGGCGTCGCGGAAACGACCTTTTCCATAACGATCGCGAACCCGAACTACGTCGCGCCGTCCCTCGTCTTCAATGAATTAGAAATCGCGTCTGCCGCCGTCGAGACGACCTATTCGGCGACGATTTCTGCAACCGACCCGACCGGCGTCGCCGAACGCGTCGTCTACGCCGTCGTCGGCGCGGCGCTCCCCGAAGGCATGACGTTCGACGGATCGACGGGCGCGCTGGTCTGGAACATCCCGTCGAATTACCTCGCAGACAACGTCGACTCGCAAATCTACCGTCTGAACGTGACCGCGACGGCGCAGGTCCGCGACGAAAACGACGTTTGGCTCGACGTCGCGACGGAATCGAAGACCTACGAGATTACCGTCTACAACGCCGACGACGTCTTCGACGACGCGCTCCTCGAAGAGGAAACGCTCGAACTCCTCGCCGAGAACCTCTTCGTCGAAGGGTAACTCCGCGCCGCCTGATTCTCGGCGCCATACGACGCAACTCCTTTCGACAATTCGCCTATAATGCAAAAGGGAGACGATTATCGTCTCCCTTTTTTATAGGTTCAAGACAACTTTAGAGGAGATTTTCTCAGTTCTTTGAGGAGTATTTTATAGAGATCTTCATTTCGATGATTGAATCGAAACTCGCATTCCTTCAAATGCAAATAGAAGGTCTTTTTGGATATTCCTCTGAACTTCGCAAGCCTCATCTTAGCCCATCCCCAAAAGTTTTCAATGCCATTAATGTGATTGTGACCATTCGCAAACTCATTGTTTCCATGTTGGACTCGATAGTGTTTTTGATAGCCAAAATCAACCAATCCGTCGTAGGTTTTGAAGCCGTCCGTATAGATTGTTGAATCAGGACTGACCTTAGAGGCGATGATAGGATAAAGTTCGTTTACTGAACAGTTTGAAACAACTTGAGTATATACGTTTCCTCCTCGTTTGATCAGACCAAACACGATGTGTTTCCCCTTGGCTCCACGACCGCGTTTACCGCGAACGCGTTTCGCTCCGAAGTAGCTTTCATCAAACTCAACGCTACCTTTTTCAAAGACGCTTTCCTGTTCGCAAAGGTAAACAATACGTTCTCGGAGAGCAAGGAGGATACGATTGATTGACTGACGACTGACGCCCGTCAATGAGGCAATTTTGGTTGCTTCAAAGTCAAGGGAAAAGTATTTTAAAATCGAACGAGTTTGACGCTCGGAAATGTGCGAACTTTTTATGTATTTGTTAATCATTAGCTCAGTATAACTTAGATGACTTGTTTGTCAAATAAAGTTGTCCTGAACCTTTTTATATAATAACTTCCCGAAACTCGCGGAAAAATAGGACGAGGCGTCGCTGTGACGCTATCCTTTGATTCCCTTCAAAAAATACTCGTGGACTCTTAAATCGCCCCCCATTTCAGGGTGGAACGCCAGCGCCAGCTGGTTTCTATATTGAACCCCGACAATACGGTCGTCGACGGTCGCGAGGATTTCGACGTCGTCTGAATCCGCGGATTCGACGTAGGGAGCGCGGATGAAGGTCATGACGAAGTTCCCGATTCGCCCGACGTTCCCCGCGCGCTGAAAGCTCCCGAGCTGTCGTCCGTAGGCGTTTCGACGCGCCGTAACGGGCAGGGTTCCGAAATGAACGACGTCGTCGTCCGCAAGGCGCCGGGCGAGAAGAATCAGCCCCGCGCACGTCG
>Ga0256407_10006618_pt1 | contig 17811 bp, 8 predicted proteins | sample RumenRJG_04DNA_FD_193489 | JGI IMG/M metagenome (GOLD analysis project Ga0256407, IMG submission 193489) | Bovine rumen microbial communities from Lethbridge, Alberta, Canada - RJG_04 | ecosystem: Host-associated > Mammals > Digestive system > Stomach > Rumen | place: Canada: Alberta | collected...
CCCTCTTTATAGGATTTACTATTATTTGTGTTTTGCTAATAGAGATTACTGATTACGCCACTTGGGAGCACCAACTTGCTTCTCAACAAGCACATTGTTGAAGTTTTTGAAGTGGAGGTCAACCATACCTGGCTGATAATCGCTGCGGATTTCTTTGTCCACATTTGTAACGGTACCGTCAATACCATCACACTGGTGATCCCAGTGAGATACGTTGGCAAGGTCAAGCTTGTGAGGCGGATTCGGCTGAACCATCAAGTCCTTAGCCGAGATGTCGGCCACCTTCACAGTCAGTCCCTCTGCACCAGCATCACCCCATGTCACATCATAGTTCTTTGCCAAAGAACCAAAGGTGTTCTTCTGGGTATAGTCAAATGCAGATGCGGTGTTGCTCCATATCTGACCACTGGTCAAGTTGTCGTTGGTCGAGTAGTTATCCTCGAAGTCAAGTGTTACTGTGCCTGAACCATTGATTGTGCGGATGTCACAACCAGCCTGTACCATGTCACGCTCTGTATCATTGTCGTTGCGTGTCAGGACAAAGAGGTTGCGCTTGATAGTAAAGGTGGAACCGCCAGGTATCCAACGAGTGTTGAATATCATACTGTTACCAGCATTACAAGTATTCAGGTTGATAAACGTGTTGTTCTCAAGCGTAATGTTGTAATGTAGGCTGGCGGGCCACTCTATCGACTGCTGCTTGTTGTGGTTGAACATATAACCCAGTGGGTTGTCATAGATGGTACAATTCTTCATGACGAAGTTCTCCCAAATGTTGATATTCACGTTTGCCTCAGGGTTGGCGTGGAACCAGTTATATCGACGTCCGCTAGTAGAATAGTAACCTCCATTGTAGAAGTCAACATTGTCGATGATGAAGTTCTTGATACGGACACCGTAATTGGCTTGTACGCGGTAGAAACCACCCACAATACCCTGGAACGAACAGTTCTTCAGAGATATTTCTTCTACAGTAGACCCCATACCCTTGCTATACATATTCATGAAATAGCTATTTGTAACAACTTTAGAGCCGTCACCGATGTTTCGGGCATACGGAATGGTAAAGTCAAGATCTTCCAATACAATCTTGTCAATGTCAATGGTAATCATGGGGTTCTCTGAACCAATCGGGTTGCGGCTCAGCATGAAGAAAGCGGGTGAAGGCGATGTGCCACCGCTGATGTCAAGTACCTGTGGATAGTACAAGAATACCTTTGCACGGCCCTTGCCTTCTGCAAGGTCTTCAGGTAATGTCGCCAGTTTGAAGCCTTTGTATACCTCTAAACCTGCGCGTAGGAAGTATGCTTCTCCACCGCGAAGGTAGAACACCTTGTTTTCTGCATACTCATTGCTCTTCATGAATTCCTCTAACTTAGGCTGGATAGAAGTGGCCGGAATCGGTAAACTAATCGACTTCAGTGCATCACTCTCAGTGTACATCATAGTATCCTGTGGAACAGGATCAATGACGATTGGCTCACCGGGATCACCCTTGGTACGTACGGTGACATCCAAATTCTGCTGAGCATAATTCAGACATTGCTGTACGGAAAGCTTTTTCTTGGCCTTTTCAGCAAAGATGCTTTCATCGTATGTATACATGTTGTACACAGAGTTAGAGTCGAGTCCTTCTATAGAAACCATAGCCACACCGTCAGAACCGAACATGCTTTCTTCAAGTTTAATGCCTGGGTATTGATACTGAGTCGGTACTTTTGCATCAGGGTTCGATGAAGCAGGTTCAATAACCAATCGGTCTGCTTTCCATACTTTGTTTCCACTGGCATCAGTGAGAACATGGAAGTATTCACTCATCTCTTCCAACTCGTCGGCAGTGTATTCATAGTTACCACTCTTGGCATAACTACGGTCCAGATAGAGATCGAAACTGTTTTTTGTGATGTTGGCTTTCTGTGCAATGATGGAAGGTACTTTGTATTTGTCTAACATGTCATAGTATACCATGTCAGTCCATTGATGCAAATTTCCTGTTCCGAACCATTGTGAGTTATGCTCTTCGCCACGCTCGGAGAGAGCACGGATGGCAAAACGATAGGTCTTGGAGAATATCAGGTCTTCCAAAAGCATTTGATCCTGTTCTTCACCCCAGACTATAGTATCAAGTACGAGCATAGTGGCATCATCCCAGTTCTCCGGGGTGTTTGCAATGCTCTGTTCATAAGATGCTTTGATTTGGTAACCTTTTGCACCTTTCACTTGTGACCAATAGAGCTGCATACTGTTGCGTCCGATTACCTGACAGAGGTATGGGTCGCTTCCACCTTTTGATACCGTACGGTTGGTACGGAATACCGGTGTCATCAGTCGGTCAGACGATGCTTCGTAGCTGGCCTCGTCCTTATCGGTACATGAGAAGGTGGCGAAAGTGGCCAGTAATGCGAATGAATATAATAATACTTTTTTCATATCCTTTTTAAATATAGTTATTAGTAACCATAATAATTCTTTAACCTTCCTTCTGAACGTGTGATGGCTTCACGAGGAATAGGCATCAGATAACGTACAACAGGAAGATCAGTCTGTTCACTTGTGATGTCAAAAGTGGTATAAACACCATTTCGGTTCATCTGGAATGTGGTCTTGTTGTCGCGGTCTGCCTTGATGAAGCCATAGAGTGAGTAGAGTACAGAGTTCTCTGCATAATCATTACCGTCTTTCCAATATTTAGTGGCAAAGTCTGCAGTCTTCATCTCATATTTTATAGTTCCTGCAGGATCTTCTGGGTCGCCTCCTGGCTCATAAGCTGCAACAGGAGAATTGGGGTATTTCTGTTTGATGTACTTGAAGAACTTTTCTGCTGTGTTGTACTCGGTTTTGAACTTTTGGTTGGCAGCATAGGCATTGAACAGATAGAGCACATTTAAATCATGGTTAGCAAAATAACTGTTCTTCCGTGGGTTCTTCATATATACCCAGTAGATGTAAGCAGGAACAAGCTGATCCTTGGCAGCACCAGCAGATTTGCCAAAGGCATTGTCGCCTGGAATGGCTGCGTCAATCTCCTCTTGGGTATAGGTTTCACCCAATGTCCCACCAAAATAGTCAATGTTGTCGTGATAGGTCACCATGTCGTTGACAACGGCATCGCCCTGTCCTCCCATCTCAGCTGCAACGGCGTAGTTGCGAAGGAAGGTGTAGTAGAGTTCCTGAGCCAGCATGTTGTTACGTACCAAGTCCTTCCAACGGCTGTTTTCACCCGCGAACTCCCACTTGCGTTCGTCCAGAATTTCCTTCAGGAAGGCATCTGCGTCACCACCCGTCACTGCGGGAGCACTAATAGTAGAGCCTTTATATGCACGGTTGCGTACCTGTTGTACGGCAGAGATAGCCTCGCCACTGACAGACTGATTCAGTTTCAGGTCTGCCTCTGCAAATATCAGCAGCACGTCAGCATAGCGTAGGTAAGGATAGTTGATACCTGTATTACCCGTAGTAATGCTGGTGAAAGCACTGGTAGTATTGAACAGTTTCGACCACTTGTTATTGTATACAGTGATGTTGGTGTTAATCTTAGGCATACCATCAAAGGTGTAGTACCACCAGCCGATAGTCGCATCGCGGCGTGTGTCTCCTTCCTTGTAACTGAAGCGGAACAAATTGTTAATCTGCTGGTTGCCACCGCACTCACCCCACTGGAAGTTTGTGGCACCACCGCTTGACTCGAACTTTGGCCCCTGACGATAGCCGATATAACCTGAAACCTCTTTTGTGAAAGGAATCTCGAAGATGGGGTCGTCATCGTTGATTACTTTGAAGTTACACTCATTCAAGAAAACATCCTGATAGGAGTTGTTCAGGGAATGTGTACCAGAATCAATTACTTTCTTGGCGTAGTCACGGGCCTGAGTTAGGAACCATGTCTCCTCTGTAGCAGAGGGTTTGCCCATATAGCCATAGCTAGTGGCATCGTCTGCATTGTGACGCAGAGAATAGCCGGCAGCCTGCAAGCCAATGCGAGCGATCATAGCCCAGCATGCTTCTTGGGAAATGCGCTCAATGCCTTCAGACAACTGTGAGGTTGGCTTCATGTTAGGAGCTACAGCAATGAGGTCTTCCATAATGGTTTTGGCAATAACATCACGCGAAACGATTTCTGGGTAGAAATTGTTGGTGACACGTGTGGGCTGCATGGTGAAAGGTACATCACCCCAATAGCACATCAACTCATAATAGAGCATAGCGCGCATGACTTTGGCTTCGCCCATATACTGCTGCAATGATGCATAATCGTCGTTATTCTCTTTATAAATGTTGCTGTTTTCTAAGAAGTAGATGAAGGCGTTTGCCGTTTCAATTGCAGAGTATGTGGCATTCCACACGCCATTGGCCGTTGAACTGGCAGCGGTCTGGTCGTAACGCTTAGGCGTATTGGTCTCATCATTTTCGCTGCTGTTGGTGACAAAGTCAACGTCGCTGTTCAGGATGAGGCTATATGTATAAGCTTGTCCGAAGCAGTTGCTTGACATAATCTCTGCGTAGACACCATTTAGGGCCATGCCGGCATCCTTTACGGAGCTATATATGTCCTCCGGGGAAAACTTGGAGGGAGCATCCACTTCCAGATAGTCGTTACAAGAACTGAACGCCAACAGACCAAGTCCACCGATGATAATATTTTTTAGTTTCATATTATTTTGAGTTTACTTATTTGTTGTTTTTAGAAAGTCAGGTTTACACCAAATGAGAATGCACGATTACGTGGATAGCGGTTGTAGTCCATAGAGGGAGTCAGACCGGTCTGTACGTCAATCTCAGGATCATAGCCTGAATATCCGGTAATAATGAATAGGTTGCTAGCACTGACATAAGCACGGAGTTTGGAGAGTCCCCACTTTTCAGTCCATTTCTTGGGGATGGTGTATCCAATAGTGACATCAGTACAGCGCAAGAATGAGCCATCCTCAATAAAGTAAGAGTTGATAGTGTTAGTTACGACATCAGCGGGGTTCCATAGGCTCTTGCCTGTGTTTTCAGCCAAATACTCGTCAATGGTGAATGGCTCAGTCCAGTAATCCTCGTGGCGGCCGGTGTTGGTGGTGTAAACCCAACGGTTATCACGAGAGAACTTGCTGTATACATTAGTATAAGTAGACTTGTTACCAGAACTTGATGACAGGGCGTACGCTGTTGCATTGTACACATCAAAGTTCAGCATATAGGTGAAGTTGGCAGTAAAGTCAAAATCCTTCCAAGTGCCATTCAAACCGAAACCGCCCTGGAGGGTCGGGTTCGTGTTACCAATAACCTCGCGGTCCTTCAATGTAATCTTGCCATCACCGTCCAAATCTTTGAACTTCATCTTTCCAGGCATATTGGGATCGCCTGAATTTGATGCAGCCAATACGTCTGTCGTCATCTGGGGTACACCCTCTTTCAACTCCCATTTAGACTTCTGAGCATATCCACTTTCTTCGAAGTCGTCAATGGTGTAAAGGCCGTCATAGACATAACCATAGAACAGACCGACCTCCTTGCCGACCTCTAACAGATAGTCGTCTTTACCCGATGAGTAGAAGCGGCTTGTATAGTTGTACAATTTAGAGTCTGTAGCATTCAGTTCCTTGACGGTCATCTTGTTGTGACCCAGTGTGAAGTTAGCACTCAGTACATAGTCCTTACCGCGCAGAATGTCGCCATTGATAGTCAGTTCGAAACCGTTGTTCTGTACCTTACCGATATTCTGCTGTTGCTTGGTGTAACCTGAAACGGCAGGAATGGTTGAGTCATAGAGCAGATCACGGGTCGTGTTGAAATAGAGTTCAGGAGTAATCTTCAGACGACCATTGAACAGGCTGATATCTAAAGCGAAGTTACGAGTAACGGTAGTCTCCCATTTCAAGTCTTCATTAGGATACTTGCCAGGTTTTGAATAGTACATCTCACCATATTGGCGCTGTTCGCCGAAGCCTGGACCACCCTCAACTTCCATATTATATAGGTAACGCCAAAGGTCAGCATCGATACGGTTGTTACCTGCCAGACCGAAGGCAACGCGGAACTTTAACTGGTCAATCCATTTCACGTCTTTCAGGAAATTCTCGCGCTTCATGTCCCAAGCACCTGAAATAGAGGGGAAGTAGCCCCACTTGTGTCCCTTGGCAAACTTTGAACTACCATCAGCACGCATGGTTGCACTGAGTAAGTACTTGTGGTCGTAGTTATAAGATACCTGGCCGAAGAAAGAAGCGGTACGGTCAGCAGTGGAAAGGACAGTATTCGACACATACGGAGTACCGAGACCCATGTTGTCGAAAGCTTTCTGAGCAGTTACTGAACGGTCAAAGTAGCGGTTGGTTTGCAATGACTGCTTGTACTGGCGGTTGTAGATTTCCTGACCGAGCAAGAACGAGAAGTTATGCATATCCTTCAACGTCATGTCATAGCTGGCAGTATTGGTCCAGGTATATGACTCAGTAGTGCGCTTGGTGATAGAAGCTACAGGCTGTGAGTTGTACTTCTTACCCATATCAGTAAGGGGGCCGTAGAAACGGTTGATGTCGTAGAATGATACGGCATAGTTGCCTTCAGAACGCAATGTCAAGTTCTTGATAGGCTTCCAAGTCAGGGCAAAGCGGTTATTCAGCGTGTAATTATGACGCTTCTGCACATTCGTAGAAATATCATTGACGGGATTGGTAGCCGTAAAGCTGTTAGTAACGTCCTCGTCTTCCCAGTTCTTGTTCCAACGAGCAAACTGGCGATAACCTGCAGTCGGCATGAATTTCAGCACGTCAATGATACCACCAGTACCAATATTATCACCACCGGCACCCTCATCACGACGATAGGTAATAGTGGGATTGTACTCAAACTTCAGGTTTTTGTGCAGCTGGGTTGCTAATTTCAGGCTGAGGTTGGTACGGCGTACACCAGACCCCATGATGATACCCTTATCCTCAGACTGAGTTAGAGAGAGGTTAAAGCGGGTCTTCTCACTACCACCACCAATGTTCACGTTGGCAGAGTAGTTCAGGGGAGTTTCATCCATCACTTTGTCCTGCCAGTCAACAGGAGTCAATGTGCGGTAGATGTCCAAGTCAGAGGGATCACCGAAGTTCTCATAGAAATAGCGAACCGATGACGAACCGCTACGCTTCACACCACCTTGAGCGCGGTCCCAGGAATATTCCATGAACGAGGGAATATCCATCAGGTCTAATTTCTTGGAAATGTGAGCTAAGGTCAGACGGCCATTGAATGAAACTTGAACCTTGCCTTCTTTGGCAGATTTGGTTGTAACGATAATAACACCATTACCACCCTTTGCACCGTAGATGGCGGTCAGAGAGGCATCCTTCAAAACGTCGATAGATGCGATATCCGAGGGAGGAATATCGTTGATGTTGTCCTGCTGGAATCCATCTACAATAAATAGAGGATCGTTGGACTGCGTCACAGACGTTGCACCACGCACGCGGATGTTGATGTCGGCACCTGGCTGACCATCAACAGTCGTTACCTGCACACCTGCAATTTTACCAGCCAGAGCTTCTGCTGCAGATGATACAGGAACCACAGCCAGTTTGGCACCACTGACGGAACCGACCGAACCGGTCAGGTCCTTACGGGCCTTGCTGGTGTAACCTACGACAACCACTTCCTCCAGTGAGGCGTTGTCGTCCTGCAACTTCACCTGCATGTTTTCGCTGGCAGTGACTTCCTGGGTAACCATGCCGATGTAAGAGATGACTACGGTCTTAGACTTCTGGAGCTTCAGTGTGAAGTTTCCGTCGAAATCTGTGACTGCTGCATTCTTGGCATTACCCTTCTCAACTACGGTTGCGCCAATAACGGGTTCTCCCGTCTGGTCCGTAACCGTACCCTTAGCTGTAGTCTGGGCTGAAACCTGACCGCAAACTAAGAGCAGACACAATAGGAGTGTCGTGCGGATTGCGTGCCACACTCCGACCTTTTGGTCGAAGAATGTACTCTTAATTTTAACAGACATAAATTAGTAGTTTTTAAAATTTAACAAAAAATATAGATATTCTGCCTGCAAAGGTACAAAGAAATATTAAAACTGCCAAAATATGACTGCTCTTTTTTTTGCAAACGTTTACGTAGAATGTGAATAAAACATAAAAGAGCGGAAAGCCCGTAAAAACTTTCCGCCCCATATTAATTTCAAATGATTTTGTCATTACTCGTCACGGAAACCATATCCATTCTTGAATCCACCATTAGCCAATACGTTTGGAGTGAACGGCCAGAGGTAGATAGGAGCCTTGACATAATCGTAGTCGAGGAACAAGTACTTGTTGTATTCGTCTTCGGCTTTAACGAGATCTACAGCCCAGTCGAATCTTACATATCTGTTGTCTGCATTCATGCCTTATAACTGAATAGGATTAACGGTGCAAAGATACGAACTTAGAATGAAAAATCCAAATGATTAAAAGAAAAAAAAACGACGGAAGACCGTGGGGGCTTTCCGTCATTTAGAGGGGGGTGAAAGTTTTAGTCTGCATCTACATGTATGAAGTCAGGTCGGACATCGGCTTCTGCTGTTTGTATGGTAATGTCACTGAAATGAATATTCCGGGCATGTCGCACAAAGAAACCCTTGGCTGGCAGACAGCCCCACATGGTAGATTCCGGATAATCTTTCTCTTTCTCATCCTTGACAGACCTCTCTATCTCTGGCAAATCACTGGCCTTTATTCCTCCTTTATGATGGATGTTGATGTGTGACAGCCATACGTTCTCTACTGGATGATGGGGCAATCCTGTAATGCTGCACCCCATGGCACCCGCATTGCGTATCTGGATGTTGTCCAAATGTATACCGTTAATGCTTCCAACGTGGTCGATGGGGATGAGTGAATCGAAATCGGTGCCTTTCAGTTGATAGCCTCTGGCCCGATTGCCCAGACGGATAAAGATGGGAGCTTCCGTCCCTTCTACATTGATATCTGATACGTTGACGTTTTCCATCAGTCCGCCATCCACAATCTCCAAGGAAATAGCAGAAGAACCTATCCATTGTCCGAAGAACTTTTCTTTTTGGTCGTAGCTGGGCTTGACAACAATATTACTGATGTTGATGTTGCGGAAACCTCCATTTGTTTCGGTGCCGAGTTTGATGGCATTGCAGTGACTTGACACGATGCAATTGGCAATACAGATGTTCTCGCAGAGACGGGGAGAAGTGGACTTGAGTGTAATGCCGTCGTCGTCGGAATCTGCCATCATGCGGGTGACGGTTACCTCGTGGCATCCGTCCAGGTCAAGTGCATCGTTGTTGTAGTTATTCCGGTTGAATACTTTGATGCCGTCAATGGTGAGACGGTCGCAAGCCAGATAGTGCTGCATCCAGCATCCACTGTTCTTTAGGGTGATGTCTTTGATGGTAATGTCGCGGCTCTGGATGAAGCGGAGTAGGTGAGGGCGAGTGATGCCTTCGTCGTTCCATGATAGCTTCTTGAATGTGCGTCCCCGTCCGTCGATTGTTCCATAGCCATCGATAACGACATTGTTCGCCTTGTCGGCATAGATGAGCTGGATGGTGCTGGTCTGTGTGCGTAGCGATACATAGTCTGACTTCATGGGGAGGTAGTCTTCCAGACGGGTGCTTCCATAGAGTGTGGCACCATGCTCGAGATGCAGATGAACGTTGCTCTTAATAATGATTGTTCCAATCTTATAGCTGCCTGTAGGAATGACAACCATTCCACCACCATTTCGGCTACAGTCATCGATAGCCTGTTGAATTGCAGATGTGCTTAGTCGCGTAGTGTCGTTCACTGCACCATATTTCATGATGTTGTAGTCGGCTGCCTGGATATGCAAGACCAATGCGGAAAACAGTAGTAGTATGTTTTTTCTCATAATAAGATGGCGTTGTTAACTATTCTAGAATATGTTGTTTGAAATAGTCGAAGTTGGCTTCTCCGTTTTTTCCATAACAGAAAACCCCGGTACGGATTCCTTTCCAATAGCCTGCCTCAAGCGTAAAAGGAGCAGCTATAGCCGTGAAATGAATGCCGTCGATGCTATAATGGAACTGGTGCTGATTGCTCTTACAGTCAAGGGTAAGACGGAGGTACAGTTTCTGGAAATGTCCTTTGTGGACAATGACTCGTTTCCCCGCTTTCTCAAAAAACACACCCTTGGGTGACAAACCGGCTCCGAGGAACCGTTTCCCAGAGCAGAACATTCCGGCAAAACATGATTCCTTAGCAGTGACCACGGTAGTACATTCGCTTTTATATCCAATTACTTTTTGGGTCAGCATATTCCGACATGTCTTTAGACTGTCAGCCGGTTGGGCCTGAATAGTGAGCCATCCGTACTTCTCGCTAAGATTCCAGTGGCTGTTGTCAGGATTATGGTTCCATTGCCATTGTAGCCCTAAAGAGTCGTTGAAATCATCGTCCGTCTGGAGAGAAAATGGCGTTGGAGCAGGTGATGGCAGTGGCTTCTGCCACATATAAATGGGCTCGCCAATGCCGTTACCGTCGATGTCGACACCTATCATTGGCCAGTCGTTTTTCCAACGGGCTGGTTGCAGATGGATAACTCGCCCAAGGACGGGAGTGCTTTGGAAATGGTAAAACCACCAATGTCCGTCGGGAGTATCAACCAACGCCCCTTGGTGGGGTCCGTTGATTGACGTAGAACCTTGTTCTAGAACGATACGCCTTCCGTAAGGACCGTAGATGCTGCGTGAGCGTAATACCGTCTGCCAGCCTTGGCTTACACCACCTTCAGGAATGATAAGATAGTACCATCCGTTGCGCTTCAGGAACTTTGTCCCCTCAGCTACAGGACCGGTATATACGGTTACTCCATCGTCGAGCAGTTGCTTGCCGTCGGGCGACATCCTGTGTACGATGATAGGGCCGGCACGATGTTGGCTGCGACCAAGATAGGCTTGTCCGTCGTCGTCCCATAACGGACAAGGGTCTTCCCATTTCTTTACCCGTTTTACCAAATGCAGTGGTGTCCACGGACCATGTGCATCGCTGGCTGAACTCATATACAATCCCTCGTCAGGAGTGCAGAAATAGACGTAGAAACGGCCTTCGTGATAGCGAATGGCTGGCGCCCAGGAGCCTCCGGCATAATGCTGGTTGTCATCCCATCCAGACTCGTCAATTCGAGCATATATCTGGCTGATGTATCTCCAATTTACCATGTCGTCAGATTCCAATACCTGCATGCCCATGAAATGGAAGTCGGAGGCCACCATATAGTATTTCTCGCCGACCCTGATAACGTCGGGGTCAGAGAAATCCGCATTCAATATGGGGTTGATATAGGTATCATTACCTTGGTCACCCCACCTGAGTCGTAGTTGAGCTTGCATTGCTAAAGCGATTGTTGTCAGCCACAGAATGATGATGCTTCTTTTCATTTTAATGGAATTAGTCGTCGCAAAGATACGGTTTTTTAATGAAACCACCAAATATCACAATAAAAAGCGGAGAACTGATGTGGCTCTCCGCTAATGATAATAAGGTGTGGATTAGTATCCAGGATTTTGTGCTACTTTGGTCTGGTTTTTGTCCAATGCATCTTGTGGGATAGGACGGAGAATCTTGTATTTTCCGTCGTCACCCTTCATTTGTGCTTCTGTAACTCCGTCTTCGTTATACTTGGTGACATACTCCACCAGTTTGTGGGTACGCTTCAGGTCGGTGTAGCGGACATATTCGCCAGCCATCTCACGGGCACGCTCGTCGAGGATGAAGTCGATGGCGATATCGTCTGCGGCAACGTTCATGGCAGTCTCGAAGCCGGCCTTGATGGTACCGGGACGCTGACGCAGCGTGTTAATCATCTTGGCTGCATTGGTCTTGTCGTTAAGCTGCAAATAAGCCTCTGCTGCAATTAGGTACGCTTCACCCAGACGGGAAACGACAACGTCGTGCGTACTGCAGGAGGTAGTGCGGTTGCCAATGGATGCAGCTGTGTAGTCGTCAAACTTCTTGATGCAGGGAACACCGACGTCCATGGAGCGACGCTCCTTCCAAGTGGCATGAACCTGGGTGGACGGACCGATACCTGTATTGTCCAAAGTGGTCTTGGTAATAATGGTATTGGTCTTCTGGCCGTTGGGGTCGTCAGCCTTCCAATCGGCAATGTCGGCGTCGGTTGCCCATGCTGGAACGTAGTAGGCGAGGATAGGAGCAGTCTTGTTGGTGTAGTAGTTGAAATACTGTATTCCACCAGCTGTTGTTCCTGTGCCGTAAAGTTCCAACATAAAGGTCTGCTCGAGACGACCGTCGCCCTTTGTGTACATATTCAACAGACGGAAGAATGGTGATTCATTGCCGTCGATAGCCTTGGAGTTAGGCATCTCAGCACCGCCGAGGTAAGCACCGAACTGTGCTTGTTGGTAACTGCCGTCGGAACCAGGATTGGCCAGTGTGGCAGAACTGAACTGGATAGCCCAGAAAATCTCAGCGTTGGCTTCGTTGTTTACATCAAAGGCCTTTTCAATAGATATAGAGGGTGTCTCATTGTTGATAGCCTCCAATGCATACTTTGCTGCGTTCTGGAAGTCTGTGCCCTGAGCAATGTTCTCTTCCTGTGACTCGTAATCCTGTCCGTTCAGCCAGCCGCGTGTTAGGTAGGTCTTTGCCAAGAAGAATTTGGCGGCACGCTTGTTTGCACGTCCTGAATTAGAGGTGTCAAGCAGGGAAGAGTTGTGTGCCAGATAGTCGAACTCACTGATCATAAAGTCGTAGATGTCTTTCAGGCTGGTACGCTCGAAATTCATCTGGGCAGAGCTGTACATTTCCTTCACCAGCGCTACAGGACCGAAGTGCTGTACTGCCATGAAATAGGCCCATGCACGTACAAAACGAGCCTCGTCGATGTACTGCTGGCGCACATTGCTGGCCGCTGTGGTCTCTCCGTAGGCAATGACGCTGTTGGCTGACTGGATGATTTTGAATAGATTGGTATAGAGTGTCAGCACGTTACCTTCAGTTGCAGTGTGCTGGTAGTAGTTCATGGCTACACCTGAGGACTTTCCGTCACCGAACAGGTCCGTACCAGCAGTGAGGGTCAATGGCGACACTTTATATAAACTGCGCAGTGAGCCGTACATACTGTTGGTAAGACTCTCAAAACCGCCTGTGGTGTTGTAGAAATCGGATGCAGGAACGCTGGATTTATTGTCCTGATCCAGAAAGTCAGAGCAGCTTGTGGTAGTTCCGATAACCAAAGCGACAGCGATAATATATTTTAGTTTCATAATTGTATCTTTTTAGAATTTGAGATTAACACCAATTTGATAGCTTCTTGTGGCAGGACCGCCTTCACCCGTATTAATTGCTGAGCTAGCCCATTCAGGGTCGAAGCCTTTGTAGTCAGTAAAGGTGAACGGGTTGACGATGTTGACATAGAGACGTAAATGAGAGATACCGGCAGGAGCCAACCACTTCTTGGGGAAGGTGTAACCCAGTGTGATGTTCTTGATCTTGGTGAATGAGTTGTTGACAAACCACTGTGAACCTGTCTGGTCTGTAACCCAGAATGATCCGCAACCCTTGTTGTTACCACCGTTGGTCGGGAAAGGATAAGAGCCGTAGTGAGTCTCTGTAGTGGTATAGAGATTGCCGTCATCACCCAAAGCCTGAATACCGGCAGGAACATAGAGGTCCATGGACAGACGCTGCATACCACGCTGGCTGTAGTCTGTAAACTCCTGCATGAACGGACTGAATACTTTGCTGCCCTGGCTGGTATAGATGTTGAACGAGAAGTCCCAGTTCTTATAGGTCAGTACAGAATTAACACTCCCCGTCCATTTGGGCTCTGCGTGTCCCTGAACCTGACGGTCGGAAGGATCAATAGTTCCGTCACCGTTGGTGTCAACGACCATGTATTCACCTTCGTGGAACTTGGTAATCTTTGAAGCGTCGGCTGCATAGGCTTTTGCCTGTTCTGCGGTGCAAATTCCGGCAGGCACATAGCCATAGACTACATCGATAGGCTGTCCGATGAACCATCCGTTACCTGTCATATCTAAGTCGTCGCGCCCGTTCAACTCCAAAATCTTGTTCTTGTTGTGGGCAAAGGTGAAACTGGTGGTCCAGTTCCAGTCCTTGTTCTTGATATTCACGGTATTCAACTGGATCTCAATACCTGTGTTGCGAACCTTACCGACGTTGCCCCAGATGGCACCGGTGCTGGAACCCATCTCCAGAGGAGTCTTCATTTCCATCAGCAGGTCCTTAGAGGTACGTGAGTAGAAGTCAATGCTACCGTTGATGCGGTTGTTTAGGAAACCGAAGTCCAGACCGAGGTCAAACTCGGTGGTCTTCTCCCAGGTCAGGTCACTATTGGCCAGTTCGTAGCCATAGCCGATGGCTGGGGCGTTACCAAAGTTGTAGTAGTACTTGGTGTTGGCCAGCAGCTGGGTTTGGTAGGCACCTACGGCACCATTGTTACCGGTAACACCGAAGCTCAGACGAAGCTTTAAGTTGCTTAACCAATCTTTGGTGCGTGCCATGAATTGCTCTTCTGAGAGTCGCCATGCTACAGCAGCTGAGGGGAACATACCCCAGCGGTTGTTTTTCTGGAATTTCGAACTGCCATCCCAACGGGAAGAAACGGTCAGGTAGTAGCGGTTCTTGTAGTCGTAGTTCAGTCGGAGCACATACGAGAGCATGGTGATACGCTCATAGTTGCTAGAGGTATTCTCAATGGTAGAAGCAGAGCCCATGTTATACCAGTCAACGTCAAACGGCATGTCGGTTACGCTGGTAGACTTTGTCTCGTAGCGTTGATCGTAAACACTGACCAGTCCTAAGGCGTTCAACGTATGGTCACCCCATGATTTCATGAAGTTAGCTTGGGTGTCCCATGTGTAAGAGAAGTATTCTGCCTCGTTCGTGATAGCCTGATTGGTCTTGTTATAACGAGCCTGTGACTTGCTTCCGTAGAACTCACCTCTATTACGCTTGTTATACATAGGTGACAGGGTGGTCTTCAGAATTACCTCCTTGATGGGAGAGTATTGTAGGTAGAGGTTGGCCATAGCATCGTAGTACCGGGTGTTGTCCTTGGAATTCTCACGGTCTACGATAGGGCTGACTGTAGAGGTCGGACCACCGCCGTTAGGATAAATAGCAGCATCCTTACCTGGCTGCTCGATAGCCTTTCCGATATTGTCGCCATCCCAGTAGTAGGCAGGCATTAACGGGAACATACGGAAACCGTTCATAATGGCGTTCTTACTACCACTCTCCTTAAGAGAGGTGGCCAGATTGACAGAACCTCCTGTTGCCCAGTGGTCGTTAATTTTGTGCTCAACGGCGGCTTTGATGTTCCAGCGTTCGTAGCTGTCGTGAAGAACACCCTTCTCTTGCTGGTAGCCCAAGCCTACGCGGTAGCTGAAATTCTTACTGCTTCCCGTGATGTTCACAAAGTGGTTCTGCTCGTGTCCTTTGCGGGTAACGATGTCTGCCCAGTCGGTGTAATCATTGTTCTTATACTCATCCATCCATTTCGGACTCCAGTTACACCAAACCAGTTTATAGTTGGCGTCGGTCAAGCTCCAATTAGTGTCACCATTAGGGTCTAAGGTTGAGGTATAGTAACGGAATGTACGCCACTTCATCCACTCATTGCCTGACATGAAATCAGGCATGTTGGCTGTGCTCTTGAAACCATAGTAGCCGTCATAGCTAACAACGGCTTTCGTTTCACCGCCCATATCTGCACCTTTCTTGGTGGTAATCATCAGCACACCGTTGGTGGCACGTGAACCATAGATGGCGGTTGAAGAAGCGTCTTTCAGCACGTCAACCTTCTCAATGTCCATAGGGTTCAAGAAGTCGATGTTGTCGCATACTACGCCGTCAACCACATAGAGTGGCTCGCCTCCCTGCAGTGAGCTCTTACCACGAATCTGCATGGAAAAGCTGTCACCGGCACGGCTTGACGTCTGACTGATGTTCACACCGGCTACAGCACCCTGCAAACCGCCGGCCAGGTTGGTGGAACCCTTGGCTACAATGTCGCTGGAGCGGACACTTCCGATAGCACCGGTCAGGTCGCTCTTCTTAACGACACCGTAACCTACAACAACTAATTCATCAAGTTGTTGGCTGTCTTCCTTCATTATGAAATTAATCACGGAACGATTACCTACGGTTTCCTTCTGCTCTTGGTAACCGATATAGGTAACTTTGAGAACTGACGATGAACTAACGTTAGGGATGCTAAAATTACCATCAGCGTCCGTAATCCCACCGATGGATGTGCCGTCAACGACAACACTTACTCCGATCATAGGTTCACCTGTTGCATCTTTGACTGTACCTGTGACAGTCTTCTGGGCGAAGCCCGTTAGCCAAAGCATACATAGTAGCATGGCTAAGAGTAGTCTTCTTGTTTGCATGTTAGTTTGTTTTAAGTTTGTTATAATATATAATGTAAGTAGTTTCTCTGTTTTGAATGCAAAAGTAAGACTTTTTTATAAATTAAACAAATAAATGCTCCCCTTTTTTTCGTAAACGTTTACGTCTTGTCGAAGAATGACAGAGAGGTAATCAGTCAAGTCCATAAAAACAACAGGCAATTCCTCTTTTAAGTTTGTCTTTTTTTGGCAAATCTTACACTTTCTTTGTAAGTTGCTTAATATCAGATAGCTGGACTTAGTGTAGGTTGATTTGAATCTTACACTGTCTTACACTATCTTACACCAATGTAAAACAACTTGTTTTACTTGTTGGAAAGTAGTGTTCGTCCTGTATTAAAGGTACCTTATTGGTAGTAAAACAAGTTGTTTTACTTTTAGGGGCTACATCTTATTAATGCCTGTTGTTTACGGATAATAGCAAAAGGCTAAGTGTTCATACAAAAAAGAAACGGACTCCATGTCGGAATCCGTTTCCTTTCTTATTGAGTGAGTTCTTCTCTCACTTAATCACGACCGCCTTATTTAATAACCACCTTTTTACCATTGATGATGTAGACACCCTTCGTGGCCTTGTCGACACGTACACCCTGCAGGTTGTAGATGGCATCATTGTTGATGACAGGCTGAGCCTGCTCAATGGTCTCAATGCCGTCAGTCTCTGTGGCAGGAGCAGAAGCCTCGCTCAGACCACCCATCTCGTTAGCGGCACGAACGGTATAGTCTGCTGCGCTGGCTGCACGGCGGGGTGCAGAAGCGGAACCTGAGAGTGTCGTTACGTCAACCTGAGTGTCGGTGGTGAAGCCGATTACATTACCATTCAGGCAGACGGCATACAGCAAAGCGTAGTTGCTGCCGTCCCAGAACAGGATATTGCCATTCTTGTTGAACTTCACATTCTGAGGAGCAGGAGCCTGCTCGGTCATCAATGTGGGCTGCCAGTCACCAAACATCTTCGACATGTCGCTGTACTGGGCTGCCTCTTCTGCAGTCAGAACAGGATTGTTTGCGTGACCGTCACCAAAGGTGGTCTTACGACCAGAGAGATCAATCTGCGAACCCGTTGAGGTCATAGAGTTGTACTCTGCAAAGCGTGCAGGCCAGCCACCGCTCATCTCGTCCCAGCCAATAGCAGAAGGCACAACGTTCATCTTGGTGTCAATCCATACAGCTACAGGTGTGCCGCTGCCCCAGGGACGACCGAGGGTGTAGTTGCCGTCAACATTGTCGCCATCACCGTTGATGACGCAGTCCTTCATGACCCAGCCTATCTTGGCAGGCTTAGAGGGAACAGCACAGTAGCCACCGGCAATCTGGCGGAATTCAACTTCCTTGAAGTAGATATCACCCTTGCCGCAGATGTAGTCCGTACGGCCACGGATAACACCACCATCGAAGAAGTAGAGACCGTT
>Ga0256407_10006619_pt1 | contig 17809 bp, 2 predicted proteins | sample RumenRJG_04DNA_FD_193489 | JGI IMG/M metagenome (GOLD analysis project Ga0256407, IMG submission 193489) | Bovine rumen microbial communities from Lethbridge, Alberta, Canada - RJG_04 | ecosystem: Host-associated > Mammals > Digestive system > Stomach > Rumen | place: Canada: Alberta | collected...
AAAATTAAAAAAAAAGAAAAATAAAAAACAAACCATCCAAACTAAAATAAAAATAAATAAAAAAAACTTAAAAATCTAAAATATAAATTGTAAAAAACCAAAAAAATCCCAAAATTAAATATAATAAATAAATGATATCTATAAATACCAAATAATTAAATCTAAAATTATATAAAAATGTTAATAAAGAAGTTCCTAGTGATAATACTTCTTTTATTAATTTCATTTACAGAAACACAAACACCAATTGAATTTGAATTAAATGACGACTTAGGGAACCAACAAACTTTTATAAATGAAGAAGATGGTTCAAAATTATTTCCATATAAAGTGAGAGTAAAAACAAATGATTTCTCATATTATATTTTAAGAACATATGAAAGTGATGGTGAAGTATCAGAATCTCCAATGCATTTATTTTATCATAAAGATAATGTTGCTTCACCTGAAAATTTTGAACGTTCAAGTGCTTTATATCATTATAATATTATTGGACTTAGTAAAAATATAGGAGATAGTTTTTATATTTCAGTTTATTGCCCTGGAAGATGTAAAGGTGCATTATCTTATTATGCAAGTAATTATATTCATTTAAATCCTAATGATCATTTTGAATTTATTGGAGGAACTAATTATACTCTTGCAATTAAGAAAAAAAATTTTGTACAAAATGATTCTTTACAAGTAGTTTTACTTGGTCAACAAAATCCAATTAATGAAGAATATATGCAATTTGGTATTTTTACTGAAGATGGACAAAATATGATTATTATTGATGATGAAATACCTGTTAAAGGATTATTTATCAGAGATTGTGAGTTATCTTATAATTTACATCCTAATAAAGGAAAATTTGATGGAGCTAAATATATTTTAGTACGTGTTGGTGGACCTGAAGGTATGTATATGAGATTTACAAGTAGACAAGTTGGTGAAGGGGTTTATTATGTTGGAGATCCTGCTATTTATTCTATTAAAGGAAAAAAAGAAGATTTTTTTCAAAAAGAATGTATTCATATATTAGGTAAATTAACAGGAGCACATCATTTTAAAATTGTTACTTCTACTGCTCTTAGTATTGAGATTAATGATGGTGTTTATACTGATGTTATTGGATATATGGAAAATTTTGATTATATTTATGATGCAAAAAATGAAGGAGGAACAACTAAATTTTGTTTTCGTTCAAATGAAACTTCATATATCAATGGAAATGATGTAGAAACTGAAAAACAAGCTTTTCATTTTCAAATAGTTTTAAGTGGTATAGGTACATTATCATCAATTTTAGAACCTTTATATGAAGGATGGGTATATAAAGATATATTAGAAGAAGGAGAGTCAAGGTTTTATAGACATGCTAAATGGACACCTTATAAAACAAATGTTTTTATTATGTCAACAGGTGGAACATTAAATGCTTATCAAGTTAAATGCCCAACTTTCCCTTATTGTACTAGTTTTGATAAATATCAAAATATTACAAAATTAATTTATGCTTTTAGTGCCTTTGTTGGAACAATTGAACCAAGAGATGAAACTCATATAGGTGATCCTGTTCAAATGCTTCATGTTGTTAAATGTATGGAAAAAGATGGATGTTTTATTAGGATTGAATATGTTGATCAATTAACAAGAATTAGATTAAGAGAAAATGAAAATCATGGTAAATTTGTTGAATATCAATCAACTGAAGATTATTCTATTTTTCCTTATACTGATAATAGAAACAATAAATTTGAAATAAGTCTTGATGTTTTTGCTGGAGATGCAGTTTTAAATATTGAATCAAAACTAGATAGTTATACATATAAATATATTTTCTTTGGTTCTTCAGAAAAATATATTTTTGAATATAAAGACCAAGAAATTCAAGAGATTAATTTCTCAGTTGATGCAAGAAAAAATACATATTACGTAGTTTCATATAGACAAATAACAACACCAGTTTCAGAATTTAGAATAGGTGAAAGTGGTATACTTCTTCAAGCTATTAAAGGAACTAAAGATTCAAAGAGAAATTATAGATTCTGGCACAATAGTCCAAATAAAGAAAATGCAATATATGTTGTTAACTTCATTCCATTAAATTGTCAAGTTAAAGTTTCAAGAAATTATGAGAATTTTGATGAACTATCATTTAATAATATTGATGTTAAAAAAAATAAATTAGGTCAATTTGAAGATATTATAGATAAAAATGATAATGAATATAAAATACTTTCACCAAGATATACTTTAGAATTTAATAATTTTAATTATGCAAAACCAAATGATGAATATTGTTTGTTCTTTGTAGGAGCATCTGAATCAACAAGTGAACTTCCTACTTTACTAAGAGAAAATGCAGCTTATTCCAGAACTTTAAATTCAAAATCTAAAAAAGCTTATTTTGTTTGGTCATTCCCATATATAAGTGGAGATGCTGATATTTATGTAGTACTACATAGAGATGTTAGATTAAAAGCATTAATAACATTAAATGATAATAATTCACTTTCAGAATTTACATTTTCAAAAACAACTTTATTAGAAATTCCATCTTCATATTTATATGAATGTCAACATATACAAGGATGTCCAATTTTACTTGAAATTAAATTCCAAGATGATGTTATGATAGAAGGTGATTATTTAATTGAAGTTAGTTTATCAACTCAAAGAAAAACTCCCTCACTTCTTCAAAAAGGTACATTAAGAAAAGGAGGTATGAATGCAAATGCAACTGCATATTATTATATTAGAGTTGATAAAGATGAAGAAGGTGAAATTATTGCAGATTTTAAAAGAGGTAGTCCTCGTTTATTTGCTAAAATGATTTTAAATAATCAAAATGATGGAGATTCCAATGCATGGGCTAGGAAAAGTGTATTACCAACTAAAAATAATTATGATAGAAATTTAGCTTATGATCCCACAACTCAAAAAATTAGATATGGAAAAGCACAAACAGGAAAATGTGATGATGGTTGTATTATAGTTTTTGGTATTGCTACAGGAGATAATTATACTGATTATCAAAATTTATTTACTTATGAATATAATATTATGTCAAGATACATTAAAAAAGATAATACTAATTTAGAAAAGTTTGCTATTAATATTCCAATAAATGAATTTATTGTTGGTGCTCTTCAAGAAGTTAATTATTATGATACTTATATATTAGATATTGATAATAGAATGGATGGTATTGAAATTGAATTTAAATCTGAATCTGCTATGATGACTGTTTCATGGAATGAAAATGATTTTAATAATGGATGTAAAATTAATCCATCTCCAACAGTTCAATTATTAAGATTAATACCTAATGGACAATGTGATGGTTATACATTACCAAATGATTTTTCAAAACTTAAAATCTCAGTTTCTACTTCTCAATTTGATAAAGGAACATTTACACCATATCATTTTAGAGTTAGACCATATTCTAAAATTTTCCAAATTGTAGAAATTACCTCTGATAAAGAAATAGCATGTAAAATAAATAATGGTGCATGTTATATGCTTTTACCATTATATTCATATGATGATATTAGTAAATTACTTCTTTATGCTAATACACCTGGAAAAAATGATGTTAGATTTTATGCAAAAATAATTCCTGCTACATCTTTTGAGGAATGTAAAGATGAATCATGTAAGAGAAATCTTTTCCCTGATTCTAGTGATTTAACTTCAGAAAGACAAGAAAATACAAAATATTTTGCTTTCCCAGAAATAGCATTAAGTAAAGATAAATATGTTGTTATTAGAGTAATGTCAAGTACTAATGATATTGTTCCTATTGCTACATCTTTTACAACATATGTTGAATCAACTGTACCATCTCATAATTATCTTCAGTTATTTAATGTTCGTCCAGGATTTTCTCAAAGAGTCTTATTAGATGAATATTCATTAAATATTACTGCAATTCATCTTTCTGGAGAAGGACAATTTGAATTCCAAAAAGGTAAAACATATAGATTAGAAAAAGATGTACTTTATATGGAAGCAGGAGGAAAAAATGATATTTTAACAATTAAAAATATTAAAAATGATAAACCATTATATTTTGGATTAAAATATAGTTATTTTAAAGAAAAAGAATCTGATATAAAAAAAATTATTATTGATAGTGAAACTGGGAAAAATTATAAAATTACTTCAGAAGAATCAGGAGCATTTAGTTTTAATGTAACTCATACTAGTAATAAAGTTTATGCGATTATGAGAACATATATTAATGAAATAAAAAGTTCAGCAATGCATATTTTATATAGTTCAATTGAAGTACCAACTATTAGAAATTATCAAAGAGCATCTAATTTATTTGTAGAAAATTTAATGGTAGTTAGAAGAGAAGAAGCTACAAACTTTTATATTACTGTTATTTGTCCAAATAAATGTGATGGTAAATTAACATTTTATTCAAATGATTATGTTCATTTAGAAGAAAATGGTCATTTTGAATTTCTTGGTGGTGGATTATATTACAATTTAGCAATTAAAAGAACATATATGTCACCAAATGATCGTATTCAAGTAACTTTATTAGGACCTCAACTATTACTTGAAGATAAATATATGCAAATTGGAATTATAAATCAAGATGGAACTTATAATGAAATAGATCAACCAATAAATGGTTTATTAATTAAAAATACAGAATTATCAGCAGTTATAAATCCAAATAAAAATGAATATAGAAATTCTAAATATATTTTTGTTAGAGTAGGTGGACCACCTGGTCATTATATGAGATTTATATCAAGATATATTAATAATTGTAAGTATTTTATTGGAGATCCTGCAATGTATGTTCTTAAATCAAAAGAATCTTATGATATTTTCAAAACAGAATGTATTACTATTCTTGGTGGTCAAAAAGGAAAAAATTATCAATTTAGACTTGCAACAACTCATGCAATTAATATAACTATTAATGGAAATATTACTAGAAATGTTAGTTATATGAGAGATTATATTGTTCATTATACTTTAGATGAATCTGAAAAATCAACTCTTTGTTTTGAATCAGTTCCCACTTCTAGAAATTACCGTGAAGTAATAGAAACTAGTAAACAAGCTTTTTACTTCCAAGTTATAACAGGAGAAAATACATTAGATTCTGTTATAGAACCTTTTTATGAAGGATGGATATATACTGATCATTTAGGATATGATGAAACTCGATATTATAGACATGCAAAATGGACAATTGAAAAAACAAATGCATATATAATGTCTAGATTTGGTACAATTAATGCCTTACAAGTTAAATGTATGACATTCCCTTATTGTTGGAATCTTGAAGATATGAAAAATATTACTAAATTAATTTATGCATTTAGTGCTTTTATTGGAACAATTGATCCAAATGATGAGTCTCATTATGGTGCTCCTACACAAATTATTCATTTAGTTCATTGTATTGATAAATCAGGATGTAGATTAAGATTTGAATATATTGACCAAAAAGAACTTATAAGATTAAGACCATTTGAAAATCATGCGAAATTCATAAATCAATATGAAATTGAAACATATATAATTGATCCATATATTAATTTGACTAGATTTACTAAATTAGAAATTAACTTTGATGTTTTCCATGGTGATGTTGTATTAAAATTTGAAAATAATGAAAATGAAATTTATCCAAATGAAAATATTTTCTATGGAAATGCAGAAAAATATATTTTTGATTTGAAAGATATAAGAACAACTATAATACGTTTAAAACTTATTTCCAAAACAAATGCATTTTATGTAATATCATTTAGATGGATTGATGAAGCAAACGAAATTCATAGTATAGGAGAAAGTGGTTTATTGTTACAAGCAATAAAAGGAGAAATGACAAAAATCCATAAATTCAGATTTTGGAATAGTGGTCCATTCAAAACAGATGTTCCATATGTAGTTAACTTTATTCCAATAAATTGTGAATTAGAAGTAACAAGAATAATAAATAGAAGCAGATTTCTTTTAGAACCAAATGAATTAGGACAATATGAAGATATTTCAACAATAAATGATAAAAATCATCATTTTGAAAATGTGACATCAGTATATGAAGTAATATTTAAACAATTTAAAAGAGATACACCAGTAGATAATAATTGTTATTTCTATGCAGGAGCATCAGAATCATCACAAGATATTCCTACATTATTAAGAGAATCTATTCCATATGTAAGAACAATTACTAAAAGATATCCTAATGCTACTTTTGAATGGGTTTTCCCTTATACTCAAGGAGATGCTAATATCAAAATTAATTTAAATAATGAAAAAAGAATTTCTACAACTTTATCAGTTAATATTTTTGATTTACCAATTAATCCAATTTTTTCAAAATCTACAATGTTAGAAATTTCACAAAGTTATCTTGAAGAATGCAAATATTCAAGTGGAGGTTGTCCAATTATATTATCAATTAATTTAAATACTACACAAATTGATGATGATGAAAAAGTTAAAATTGAAGTTAGTTTCACTACTAAAAGTAATACACCATCAATTATTTATAAAAATGTTTTAAGAAGAAGTGGTTCTAATGATAATTCTACTAATTATTTCTATTTCGAAGTTGATAAAGATGAAGAAGGAGAAATTGTACTTGATTTTAAAAGAGGAATTGGAACAATGTTTGCTAAAATGATTTCTAAATATTACACAGAATTAAATCCTTATGAAAGATATGTTGCTTGGAGAGGTAAAATTGCTTTACCAAATGAAACTTATTATGATAAGGAATTAGAATATGATTCACTTCATCAAAAAATAAGATATAATCAAGCTCAAACAAATAAATGTTTAAACAAATGTTTTATTGTATTTGGTGTTAAAACAAGAGAAAATATGAAATCATTCCAAAATGTTTTTAATTCAGAATATAATGTTTTAGTAAGATATATGAATACAGGTGTTGAAAATTTACCTAAAATTTCATCTTATATTGCATTTAATGAATTAATAAATGGTGTTCTTCATGAATTAGCAAGTTTTAATTATTTCCATGTTTATAATTTATACATTGAAGGAAAATACGATGGACTTGAAGTCGAATTTAAATCATTAACTGCAACTTTGTATATTTCATGGGATAGAGAATATCAACCTATTTCATCTTGTTATATTGGACCAGGAAAAAAAGCTCAATTAAAAAAATTAAAAAGAGATGAAGCTTGTGGTAGTAGAACAGTTCCTAGTTCATTTACAGGAAAAACAATTAAATTTGTAGTATCAACAAATAATTTTGAAGAAAGACATTCATCACCTTATTATTTCAGAGTAAGACCAATTTATGAAAGAATAAAACATATTATACAATTAAATTCAGATAAAGAAACATCATGTCAACCTGAACGTGGAAATGTCAATGGATACTTTTGTTATTATTTAGTTCCTTTAACTTCATATGATGAAATCAGTAATGTAATTCTTTATATAGATACTGAATATAAATATGACACTGAATTTTATATTAATGTTGTTAGTACTAAAGAATATGATTCTTGTGGAAATGAATATGGATGCATTGAGAAGTTAATTCCATTGAGAAATAATAATAAATTAAATAATAAAGGAAGGTATATAATTCTTGACGGAATAAGTTATAGTAAAAAAGATTATATTTTAGTTACAATTGAAATAAATCATAATGAAATAATATCACTTTATAGTTCAATGAAAAATTATATTCATTCTACCTATCCAACACCAAATCAAGTTCAACTTGTTTTTATTAATCCTTCAAATCAAAGAATAATCCAAATTGATGATAGTGTAAAAACAATTTATCTTATACCACTTAAAGGAAAAGGATATGCAAAAATAAGTGATAATGAATATGAATTAAATGATAATGATTTAACAATTCAAAATAAATTAGTAAATGCATCATTAGCAATTAAAAATAATTATACAGATAATTCATTCCTTGTTGCAATTAAATATCTTCTAGAACCACCACCGACAGTAAGGAAAATATATCCTGAATCAGTTGAGCGTGAACAAAAAATTTATAGTGAATATCCTACAAAATTCAATTTCCAAGTTTCATCAAGAGGAGGAAATAAATATGTTATTTTAAGAACTTATGTTTCACATGTTTCATCAGGACCATTACATTTATTAATGCATCCTTTTGAACCACCTACTAAATATAATTATCAATCAGGAAGTAATTTATATCATGAAAATATTCTTGTTGTAAGAAATGATTATACTAATGATTTCTTTGTTACAGTTTATTGTCCTGAGAAGTGTAATGGTAAATTAAGTATTTATAGTAGTGATCATGTTCATATGAAAAATAATGATCATTTTGAATTTGTTGGTTCTAATGATTATTATAATTTAGCTATTGAAAAACAGTCATTTTCTCTTAATGAAAGAATTCAATTAACTTTATTAAGTCCTCAAACAAAACTTGATCCTAATGATATGCAAATTGGAATTATGAATGGTAATGAAATTTCTATAACAGATTTACCTTCTTCTGGATTATTAATCAAAGATACTGAATTATCATGTGTTATTAATCCATCTGATTCTAAATATAAAGACAGTAAATATATATATATTAGAGTACATGGTCCAATTGGTCAATTTATGAGATTTTCAACAAGAACAATTGGAAATTCATATTATATGATTGGAGATCCTGCAGTTTATATTTTAAAAAGTGATGAAAAAGATTTAAAAGAAAATGATTGTATTAATTTTGTTGGAGAAAAAAAAGGACAAATTTATCAATTTAGACTTGTCTCAACATATGGAGTTACTATGTATATTAATAATATGGTAACAAAAACCTTAGGTTATATGAGTAATTATGTTCAATATTATTTAGTTTCAGAAGATAATTTAAGAACCACAATTTGTTTTAAAGCAAATGAAACAACATTAATTTCAAATACAAATATAAAAACAACTAAACTTGCATTATACTTCCAAGTAATTGATACAGATTCTAATTCAATGAAAGCAATGTTAGAACCAATGTATGATGGATGGAAATATATTGATAAATTAAAAAAAGGAGAATCAAGATTTTATAGATTTGCTAAACAAACTGAATATAAAACTAATGTAGTAATTAGATCAAATAAAGGTACATTAAATGCTTTTCAAGTAAGATGCGCTACTTTCCCTTATTGTTCAGAACCTTCAGAATATCAAAATGTTACAAAATTAATTAATGCATTTAGTGCTTTTGTTTCTACAATTGATCCTAATGATATGGCACATGGAGGTGATCCTAGTCAAATTCTACATATTGTAACATGTGTAGAAGATGATGGATGTGATTTTTCAATATTATTTAATAGTCCAAGTGATTATACTTATTTAACACAAAATCAACATTATGCTAAATTCATTAAAGCGAATGAAAGGGAAACTTATATTTTTAAAAATTCTTTAGAAAATAATGAAAATTCAATTGAACTTAGTTTAGATGTTTTCGCTGGAGATGCTGTTATATATTTAATGGATAATCAAGGACAATCAGTTTTATATAAATATGAACATGTTTTCTATGGTTCATCTGAAAAATATATTTTAAAACAAGATGATATAAAAAATACTGATATTATTTTCTCTGTATTTGCAAGAAAAAATTCATATTATGTAGTTTCATTTAGAGAATTAGTTAAAGAATCACAAGGTAATGATATTGGTGAAAGTGGTATACTTCTTCAATATGTAAATCCAGATACTATACCAAGTAGATATTTACAATTTTTCCATAATAGTCCTAGAAAACAAAAAGTTTCATATATATCTAATATTATTCCACTTAATTGTGAAATTGATGTAAGAGATGAATCAAGAGATTCAAAAGTTAATCCAAATTCATTAGGTGAGTATGAACAAATTTCAACTTATTCAACTAATCATGATCTATTCGTTAATCATCTTCCACTTTATTCAGTTAAATTTAAAAAATTCATTGGTCCAGTTCCTGAAAATAAACATTGTTTCTTCTTAGTCAGTTCATCTGAATCATCACCAGAACTTCCAACATTATTAAGAGAAGATTTCGTATATTCAAGAACACTTACTGTAATAAATAAAAAAGCTTCTTTTGTATGGCCATTCCCATATAGAGCAGCTGATGCAATGATAAAAGTAAATTTAAAAAATGAATTTAGATTAAATGCAGATGTAATAGTTAATAATAATACTTTAGTATTATCTGATTCATTCTCAAGATCAACAATATTAGAAATACCAAAAAGATATTTAGAACAATGTGCTTTTACTGAGGGTTGTCCAATTACATTATTAATTGAAATTGTTTCTAATAGAGATGTTGAAGGTTTTAATGTACCAATTGAAGTTAGTTTATCTACTGGAAGAGGAACTCCTCAAAATTTAAAAAAGAATGAAATTAGAAGAGGTGGATTTAATGATAATACTACTAATTATTATTATATAGATATTGTTAAAGGTGAAGAAGGTGAAATTGTACTTGATTTTATTAGAGGTGGTGGAATTATGTTTGCTAAAATGGTTAGAGATGATTATGTTAATGAAAATATTAATAATTGGAGAGAAAAAGTTATTTTACCAACTGAAAAGGATTATGATAAGGATTTAGCTTATAATTATGCAACTCAAAAAATAAGATTTTATAAATCACATACTGATTCATGTGGTTTGGTTTGTTTCATTGTTGTTGGTGTTTCTAGTAAATTCAAATTCGAAGGTTTAGAAACTAATTTCGCATCTGAATATACAATTTTAGTTAGAAATTATCATTTAGGAACTTCAAATTTAAAAGAAAATTCAATTAGTATTGGAGTTAATGAATTTATATCAGGTTCACTTCAAATTAAAAATAATTATTTTGAAGTTTATAAATTAGATTTCTTAGATTCTTATGAAGGACTTGAAGTTGAATTTAAATCTAATAAAGCTAAATTAATTCTATCATTAAATGAACTAGATCCAAAAAATGAATGCGTAATTAGTCCTTCATCTCAACTTAAAATATTATTATTCAAAGCTCCAATGCAATGTGGAAATAATATTTTTCCAACTAATTTATATTTAAATACACTATATGTTCTAATTTCAACTGATACATTTGAAAAAGAAGATTTTACACCATATTATTTCAGAATTAGACCTGTTGCTTTAGGAGATAGAACTCATATTATTGAAATTAATTCAGATAAAGAAACTGCAGTTGATGCAAAAGAAAATGCAGTTTATCATTTTATGATTCCTTTATATTCATGGGATGGTATTAGTAATATAATTTTATATGCAAATACAAACAATGACGAAACTAATGATGTTATTTTCTATGCTAGAAAAGTTCCTTCTGAGAATTTTGATAAATGTTCTGAAAGAGAATGTAATCAATATTTAGCAAAAGAAAATGATTTAAATTCAGAAAGACAAGAAAATACTAAACATTTAATTATAAGAGGATTTGATTTAAGTAAAAGTGATTATATTATGGTTGCTATTAAATCATTAAAAGATCAAATTATTCCAATTGTATCATCTTTAAAGAATTTCTTTAGTTATACTATATCTAGACCAAATTATGCACAACTTATTTATATGTATGCACCAGAAAAGAGATATGTTGAATTAAATGATTATGTTTCTCAAGTTAAAGTAAAATATATTGAAGGAAAGGGTGATATTTATATAAATCTTTTCAAATATGAACTTCCACCATTATCACCAATTAATGCTTTAACATATAAAACAAAAAGTCATATAGAAATTGAAAATACAAGAGAAGGGCATTTCCTTATTCAACTTGAATATAGTTATGAAAAAAAACCAAATATAACAAGATTAAAATTAACTAATCAAAAAGGAGACAACCAATTCTTCTATTCACAAGGACCAGAAATGTTCCATTACGATGTTTCTGTAAATACAGAAAATAAGTATGCAATTTTCAGAACATATTCAGGAGTGGTTGATTTAGGTCCAATGCATATATTTATGCATGAAAAAGAAATTCCAAGTCCAGCATTATATAATCTTTCAAGTAGTTTACATCATGAAAATGTATTAGCTGTTAAAATATCAGAAAATAGAAATCGTCATTTCTACATTACAGTTGTTTGTCCTCAAAAATGTAATGGTAATCTAACTTATTATGCAAGTGAATATATTCATATGAATTATAATGATCATTTTGAATTTGTTGGAGGTGAAACTTATAATCTAGCATTCCCAAGAAATTTATATGGTGATGATCCTACTATTCAACTTGTTTTACTTGGTCCTCAAATTAATCTTAATCCTATGTATTTACAAATTGGTTATCTTGAAAATGATCAATTTAAATTTAAAGATGATCCTAGTAAAGGTTTATTAATTAATGATATGGAATTATCATATATTCTTCATCCTAATTCTGAAGGTTATGTAGGTAAATATATTTTAGTTAGAGTTGCTGGGGAAAAAGGTCATTTTATGAGATTTATGTCTAGACATGTTGGACGTGGAAGATATTATATTGGTGAACCTGCTGTGTATTCAATTAAAACACCAAATGATATGAATAATGAAGAATGTGTAGATATATATGGAATGAAAACAGGAGAAATTTATGATTTTAAACTTATTAATACTTATTCTATTCAAATATATTTCATAACTAATTCTGCAGAAAATAAAAATTCAGTATCAAAAGATAATGTTTTATATATGGCAGAATATACACATGAGCTTGTAATTACTGAAAAAGATTTCATTCCAGTTGTTTGCTTTAAATCTAATCCAGAAACTTTGAGAGATGGTCATCAGTTCAAGACAATCAAACAAGCATTTTATTTCCAAATTATTAAAAGAGAAAATTCAATGCAAACAATACTTGAACCATTATATGAAGGATGGATTTATGGAGAAAAATTCCAATATGGACAATCAAAATTCTTTAGACATGCAAAATGGACTGCACAAAATACAAACGTATATATTCAATCAAGAAATGGAAATATAAATGTATATCAAGTTAAATGTACAACATTCCCATATTGTTATGATAGTACAACTTATAAAAATCAAAGTAAAATAATTTATGCATTTAGTGCATATGTTTCATCAATAAATCACAAAGAAGAAACTCATTTTGGAGATTCAAATCAAATAATTCACATTGTTAAATGTTTATCTATAGATGGTTGTTATATTCAAATAAGATATTATGATACATATAATGAAATTAGATTTAGAGAAAATGAAAATCATGCTAAATTCCTTGCTGCAGGTGAAACTGAAACTTATGAATTTCCAGTTGGTTCCATAAATAATGATAATGATTTAATTGAAATTAATCTTGATGTTATGGCAGGTGATGCTACAATTAATTTTGATTCTGAAAGACTTAAAGGAATAAAACATCAATTTGTTTTCTTTGGTAATTCAGAAAAGTTTATTTTCGATGGTAAAAGTGTTAAAGATAAATTGATAAAATTCTGGATTAGAGCAAGAACAAATTCATATTATGTTGTATCACATAGATATATTGAATCATCAGGAGAAACTAGTTCAATAGGTGAAAATGGATTTCTTTTACAATCAATAAGAAATAAAAATCATAAAAACTTTGATACAGAAAGAAGCTTTATTTTCTGGCATAATAATGTAGAAAAACCATTTGTACCATATGTATCAAATTTAATCCCAATAAATTGTGATATTGACGTATCATATAAAAATCAAAAAATACAACCAAACGTATTTGGTTTTTATGAACAAAGTTCTATATATGGAGATGAATTATTTAAAGATAATCAACCTCAATTTACTGTTAAATTTAAAAAATTCAATCAAAAAGAACCAGAAGATAAAATGTGTTATTTCTATACTGGATCATCAGAATCATCATCAGATATTCCTACTTTAATTAGAGAAAGTATGTCATATACAAGAACACTTAGTGAAAAATTCAGAAGTGCATTCTTTGTTTTACCATTCCCATATTCACCAGGTGATGTTGATATTAAACTTAATATGAGAAATTCATATAAAATAAAAGCAAATGTAACAATTAATGATGATTTAATTTCTGAAACAACATTTACTAGATCAGCTTTAATTGAAATTCCAGAATCATCATTATTAATTTGTGAAGGAACTGTTGGTTGTCCTATTACAATAGGAATTGAATTAGCTCATCTTTATGAATTAGGTAATACAACTGTTCCAGTTGAAATTGTAGTTTCTACTTCTAGAAAAATGCCAAATGTACTTCCTAAAGGAGTATTGAGAAGAACTGCACTTAATATTAATTCTACTGATTATTATTATATTGAAGTTTCTGGAAATGAAGAAGGAGAAATTATTCTTGATTTTAAGAGAGGTACTGGTATTATGTTTGCTAGATTAGTTAGAAAAGATAAAAATGTTGAAAATATTGAAGCATGGAGAAAAAAAGTAGTTTTACCTAATGAAAACTTTTATGATATGTCATTACCATTTAATCATATTACTCAAAAGATTAGATATGAGAAAAAGCATACATCAAAATGTGATAAAGTAGGATGTTTCTTAATAGTTGGTGTTAAAAGTAAAGAAAATTATGGAGGATTTGAAAGTATATTTACAGCTGAATATAATATATATGCTAGATATATTAATACTGAAGAAAGTGATTTATCAAAAGTAGCTGTTAATATTCCAATTAATGATTATATTATTGGTTCACTTGAACAAACAGTTAATAAAAAACAATATGATTGTTATGTTTTAGATATTTTAGATGATTATGATAGTTTAGAAATTGAATATAAAGGAGAAGCAGCTAAATTAGTATATAATATAGGAAATGAAATTAAAACTAATGGAAATTCTATTGAGCCAAAAAAAGAATTTTATCTTGAAAAAATAAATGATGGACCAAATAAAATGAATTTGAAAGGTAATAAATTAACAATAACAGTATCAACAAGTAAACTTGGTCCTGGAAATGCCTCACCATATATGTTCAAAATAAGACCAATATACAAAAATAAACCACATCTTGTTGAATTAAATACAGATAGACAAACAATATGTAAAGCAAATGATAATGATGTATGTAATTTCTATCTTCCATTAACAACTTATAATGGAATAAGTGAATTAGTTTTTTATGCAGATACAAAAGAACAAGTAACAATATATACATCTCTTACAAATGCTGATTTCTTTAGTAATTGTGACTTTGAAAAATGCATAAATGATATTCTCCCAACAAGGAAAAAATATATTCATACATCAGAAAATCAAGAAAATAAAAATTACCTTCGTATAAATCCATCACAATATTCAAAAGATGATATAATTTTATTCCAAATAGTAACAAAATCTGATAAATATATTCCAATAGTAACATCATTTAAATCATATGTTAATTCAACTATTCCAACACCAAACTCCCTTCAAATAGTAGATATAAATCCTGGTTCAAAACAACAAATAATAATGAGTGAATATGTGAAAAATTTTACTGTTACATTAATACAAGGAAAAGGAAAAATAACATATAATAATAAAGAATATGAAGTTAACGAAAAAACAAAAACTGCAGATATATATATAACATCAGATAAAAGTGATTTAACAATTATTAATAATGATCCTCAAAATAATTATATTTTAGCATTTAGATATGGAATTTTTGAAAAAAAAATAAATCCAGAAAGACCAAATCCAATAGATATTGACGACGATAAACCTATAGAGCCAAAAAAACCAGATAAAGATAAAGATAAAAAACAAGATGATACAAATAAAAAAGGTGGAATGTCAGGATTTGCTATATTTATTATTTTTATTATTATTCTTGCTATTGTTGTAGGTGGATTATATAAATTGCTTAAAGCAAAACAAGAAAAAGATACTTATACTAGAGCTGTTAATCAATTATCTATTACTTTAAGTGGACAAGAAGTGTCTAATCAACCTTTAATTGAAGAAAAAGATGGACCATCTATTAATTCTTAGAAAAATATTATGTGTGATTAATTTAATAATATTATTATTTAAATAATTAATATTAAAACTTTAAGATTATTTATTATTTATAGTTTTTATTTGTTTTATTTAATGATTATATAATTTATATATTTAATAAAATTGTAAATAGGTATTTATTAATTATTTTTTTTAATATTGAATAAATTTATAAATAACAAAATAAAAAAAAGACAAAATAAATCACAAAAATCAAAATCAAAAAAAATTAACAATTCCTTAAAATTTAATATTTATATGCTTATTATATTTTTAATTTAAACAAATTTTCTTGTTATACAATAACTTTTATTCATTTAATAATCCATTTCATAATAGAATTCATAAAATCACTATTATAAAATTATTTTCTTTAAATATTCCTTTCAACTACTAAAATATCTGAATTAATTTCAATGAACTTTTTTTCTTATTTTTTCTTTTTTTAGTGGTAGATTTTGTAAATTTTAAAAATCTTTAATTTTTATTTGATTTTTCATTTGGTGATTTTTTTAAATTACATTGTTTTAATAAAAAAATCTATATTTTGGATTTTTCATTTTTTTGATATACTACTTTTTTTTTATATTTTTTAGAAATATCAATAAGAATTTATTTCAATTTAACTGAAAATTTAATTTTTTTTTATTTTATTGTTTTTAATTTTATAAATCAATAATTAATTAAACTATATCAGAATAATTATTTAATTATAAATTTTTGAAAAATTTTTTAAAAGTCCTTAAATTTTATTATAATACTATAAAAACTTATTTAATTTATAAATCATTATTTTTCTTTTCATCATTTTTCTTTTTTTTATTCATATTTTTTATCGCTTTGAAACTTTTTGAAATATAATTTCCAACTTTATAAGCATTTTTAAATGCTCTTTCTGCAGCTTTAGAAAAACTCTTAATATTTTTTGGTTTTACTGCTCTTTTTGCGGCTTTGGAGAATTTTAATCCATTTTTTAATTTTTTTGTATTTGCCAACAATTTACCAAAAGGAATTATACTTAAAGTACTTAAACCTCTATCTGTTGATGATAATTTTTCTTTAGTTACAGGATCTTCCCCAACAGTTGCTTCATATATACCTTTGACAGTACTTATACCTGGAATAAAATCAAGTATTAAAGAAATACCATTTCTAGCAAATGATGATTCTTTATTTTTATTATTATCATTTTCATTTGTTTCTTTATTATTACATGAACATATTATTAATATTAAAAAAATAAATGCATGCATTAATAAATACATTTAATTTAATTTTAAAAATCAACAAAACGTATTTATAGATAAAATAAATATTTATTTCTATTTTTTTCTAATTAAAATAATAATGAAAGATTTATGATTATCTAAAATGAGAATTTGAATTATAATATAGTACTAAAAAAATAAGAATTTAAATTTCATAAAAATTAAAAATATTATTTATGAATATATATTTCATGGAATACATAATTGAAAAATATGATATAAAAAGAAATATATACATAATCATTAATAAAAAGGCCAAATGATAAAAGGAATAAAATTTAAATTTAAAAATTTAGAAGAAAAATAAATTTATTTCCAAATGCATTGATAAGTTTTTGACAATTTATCAATAATGATAATAATGTTATTTTCTTTTTTTACATGGGAAGAGGATTTTTTTCTATTATTTTATTTGAAACCCATTTAAATAATAACAATTATAAGATTTACAAAATTTTATTTAATTTTAAGATTAATGGGAAAATTGTTAAAAGATAATGAAATATGAAAAATTATTTATAAAACTTTTATTGATTTTAGAATATATATATTCTTATTTCCTTTGATCA
>Ga0256407_10006620_pt1 | contig 17807 bp, 7 predicted proteins | sample RumenRJG_04DNA_FD_193489 | JGI IMG/M metagenome (GOLD analysis project Ga0256407, IMG submission 193489) | Bovine rumen microbial communities from Lethbridge, Alberta, Canada - RJG_04 | ecosystem: Host-associated > Mammals > Digestive system > Stomach > Rumen | place: Canada: Alberta | collected...
AGGATTTTAGTGGGAAAAAAGAAAACAAGTCCATATGTAAATAAATAAATATTTTTATTATTGATTATATTTAGTTATTTTATTAGTATAAATTAAATTTAATTTATTATATTTTTCTTTATAATAGAAAAATTTATTAATATTACATTTTTTTCTTTATAAAAATTAAAAATCAAAAAAATAAAATTTAATCACACAAAATACAATAAAATAATATACATAAATAAATAATTAAAATATTAAAAAAAAATAAAAAATTTCAAAAAAAACAAAAAAAATATGAAAAAATCATCATTTATTCCAAAACCAAAATCCAATCCCATACCTTTAATCCCTCCAAAGGACTCACCTAAAATAGACTCCCCAAAAAAAGACTCATCTTCTTCTGATGATGAGGGTGAATTAAACGACATAATCCCTGATTTAAAAAATACACCAAACGTCTATGACATTCCTCAAATATCTTCATCTTCAAAAACTCCAATATCAAAAAGATACAGTCCAATAGATTGGAGAACAGCATTTCCAGAAACAACAAAAATAAATGACAACATTCCAATATATATAAATGGTACAAAAGGACCAAATTTACTTTGTTTACATGGAGCAGGTCATTCAGGTTTATCATTTGCTCCTTTAGCTTTAGTAAATAAAAATTATAGAGTAATATCTTTTGATTTTAGAGGACATGGTTATAATACAATGAGTCAAGGTGATGATTTAAGTGAAGAAAATTTAATTAATGATACTATTACAGTTTTAAATTATATTAATGAAAAATACCCTTTAGATAATATTATTGTTATTGGTCATTCAATGGGTGGTTCAGTAGCTACGAAAACTTGTGAAGAAATATTTAAAAATCATGATAAATATAAAGATTTATATGATAAAATACAAGGTTTATTTGTTATTGATGTTGTTGAAGGAACTGCTATGGAAGCACTTCCTTTTATGGAAAGTATTGTTAATAATAGACCAGAAACTTTCCCTTCTATTGAAAAGGGAATTGAATATATGTTTAGAAGTGGGACTATTAAAAATTTACAAAGTGCTAAAATTAGTGTTCCACCTTTATTAGAAGAAATTGATGTTAAAGGAAAAAAAATGTATAAATTTAAAACTAATTTAATGGCTTCTAAAAAATATTGGAATGATTGGTTTATTGGTTTAACTAAGTCATTTTTATCTATTAAAGTACCTAAAACTTTAATGCTTGCTGGTATTGAGAGAATGGATAAGGATTTAACTATTGCTCAAATGCAAGGTAAATATAAATTGTCTATTTTAAGGAATGTTGGTCATATTATGCATGAAGATGCACCTGATAAAGTTATGGGAGTTATTGATGATTTTGTTCATACTTTTAGAATTACTTCACAATTAGGAGAAATGGTTCCTGTTATTGGAAAATTAGGAAATCAAAATCCAGAAGTTCCTGTTATGATTAAATATGATAAAAATAGTTAAAAAATTTTATTATAAGAATTATGGTTTTATTGTTTATATAATTGGAAAAAATTCTATTTTTTTTTTATCATATTTATATTTTATAATTATATTATTTAATTAATTATTTGAAATATTAATATTCATATGAATTTTTATTTTCATAATTAATCAAAATCAGTATCATATGTAATTTCATCATCATATCCTGGTAATTTATTTCCAATTTTTTGAATTGGTTTTGAGTTATCAAAAAATTCATTAAAAACTTTAAAAATATTAATATTGATATCATTTTTACAATTAATTTTAGCTTCTAAATTCATAGTATTAAAAACTGCTTCTTCTTCACTATATAAAGGTGATTTCTCATCAAAATTATTATCTACAAAATGTTGAATTGCATTTATATCACCCATTGATATATTAATATCAGTTTTTTTTATATTTATTTCAACTCCCATTTTCATTGGTAAAATATTTTGATTATTAATTTTCCAATAATATTCATATAATTTTGATATTTGATCTACTTTTGGAATATTTACATTTACATTAGCTTCATTTAATTTTAAAATTGTTTTTTTATTTTTATCAATTATTATTTTACCGGATAAATTTTTACATATTACTATTACTTTTGTAAAAGAAAAGTAATATTTTTCTAATTTTTGATTTTCTTTTAAATCAGGAATTTTTATATTTTTATCATTAACTTCTTCAACATTTGTTCCAAAGAGAGTATTTTTATCAATTATATAAAGTCCTTTCTCATAAATAGGCATAATTTTAATTTCATTATAATCATCTAAAATTTGAATATTAATTGAATCAAAATTTAATTTCATATAATTTGAAGAAATAGAAGATTCAGGAATTATAATATTAACATTATTTAAAATTCCATATAAAAATTCTGAAGATTTTGGATTAATATTTAATAAGTTATATACTTTTTCTTTTTTAGGATTTTCATTTAAGCATAATTGATTAATATCTAAAAATAAACTTATTTCATTTATATATTTTGATAAAAAAACAATTTCACAAAATTCCATTTTAATTATTTTTTGATGTATAATTTTATCATTATTTCTTAATATATCTTTATTATCTAAAACCATTTGAAATTCCAAAATATTTTTTGTTGGATATTTTTGATTTTTTATTATTAAATTTTGACATGATGATTCATTTACTTTCCAATGAAAATCTTTTATTTTTAAACGTAATAATTTCTCATTATTATCATTTTTTAATAATTCTAAAGTAGAATTATAAAAAATAAAATTTTGAAAATCTTTTTGATTTTTTGATAAAGAAATACATATTAAAGGAAATTTAATTCCCATTATTTTTTTTTCATCACCTTTAATTGGAACATCTGTTGATTTATTTAATTCATTTTCATTCAAAAGTTTTTCTTCTTGATAAATTTGAGTATAAAAATTTTTAATATTATTTTTTTTTTTGACTTTTTCTTTTTCTTTTTCTTTTTCTTTTTTTTGAGGATAAACGACTTCAATCATTAAATAAAATAACTTAGTCCAATTTTTAAAATAATAAATATAATCAAAAATTCTATTTGGAATATTTAAAATAAAAATATTAAATGTCCCTTCAGCAGTAAAAATAAATTTATAAGAAAAAGTACTTTTTAAAACATATAAAATTTTTTTAATACCAAAAAAATGAGAAAAAGTATTTTTATATTTATCTAATTCAAAATCCCTTTCATTAATATCATTTTTTTTAAATTTAATTTCAACACATTTTTGATTACCATCATAAATTTTTTTTTTATTAATATTTTTAGTTATATATTTCTCATATTTTTCCATTAAATTTTTTTCATCTTCTTTTTCATTTCCTTTTGGAATTATTGATAAAATATTTTCAAATTCAATTTCATCTCCTTCAATATTATGTTCAAATCCAATTTTAAAAATATTATCAATTTCAAAAATTACTGTATTATCAGTGAATAATTTTAAATATAATTTTTCAATATTTACTATTATTTTTTCCTTTTCTGATATTGGTTCTTGTTCCATTTCTGTAAATTTTTTCATCATTATTTTTGTATCCCATATTGGAATTCTTTCAGGAGAATCAAAGTCTTTTTTATTTACAAAATTTTTTGGGATTGATAAAGATAATAAGAATGATTCAATAAAAAATTTTGCTAATGTTTTATTTTTATTAATATCATTTACATTCATTTCATTTTCATTATAAATTATATTATTAATATCAAGTATAAATCTTAATGTTTTTATTTCTTCATTTTTTTTTGTTTCTTCATTGAAAAATATATCAATATACATTTTATTAATTGATACTTCATTTACATGAATTGAATTTTCTAAATATTCTAAAATATCAGGATATAAATTATATATTTGTGTTTTTGATTTTACTTTCACAAAAGATGATTTTTTGCTTTTTTTTGAATTAATATTAATTATATTATTTTCTAAATTATTCTTAAAAGAATTTTGATTTGAAAATTCAAATTCTTGAGAAAATACTTTTTTATGAAAAAATTCATAAAAATTATCATAATTATATTGACTCATAATTTTCATTATATTATAATATAAAACAATAAGATTTTTATTATTATTTAATTGAATATGCATATCAATTAAATTAATAAAAATTCCAATTTTTGATAAATATTTAGATTCTTCTGAAACATTATCTTTATTTAACATTTCAGAAAATCTATTTAAATAAATATCTCTCATTTTTTTATTTTGTTCATAAAAATAAGAAGTTTGTTTAAATACACAATTTAAATTTAAATCTTTTACTTCAATTGCTTCGTCATAAGGAAAATCTTTTTGTAAAGGATGAAATTTTATATGATTTTTTAATGACTCAACTAAAAATAAACAAAATAAATATTCATTTGAAGAAAATTTAAAAGGTTCACTTTCATTTAATTCAATTAATATTTTTTCAAAAGTTGAAATTTCAGGAGTTGAAATTGGACATAACCAAATTTGTCTTGTTTCAAAAAATAAATTTCTCTTAATTTGAAATAATAAAAAATTTGATTTAAAACTAAAAAAAGAAGAAATTGGATCATTAATTTCAAATTCTTCTTCATTTTTATTACTTGAATTAATATTAAAACGTTTATCATTTATTTTAATTTGATCTTTTCTAAATACATTTACAATTATTCCTTTTCCATTACCTCCTTCACAATGTCCTACAGTATACATTATAATATTATTATTTCTTTTTTCTAAATAATATTCTAATGGTTTTATTTCATTATTTTCTTCATTTTTATTTTCAGCATTAAATATTGTTGTTAAATTTTGAATAAATCTTAGAAAATTATTTTTAATTATTGAAAAATTTTTTTCTAAAAATTTTTTTACTTCTTTTTCTTTTCTATTATATAAAAATTCATATAATTCTTCATATGAAGAAATATTTTGTATATTTTTTATTAATTTAAATACACAAGGATATAAATTAAATTCAAATTGATTTGTATGAACATCCATAATTGAATCAGGAATATAAAGAGAATTTTTCATAAGAGAATAATATTTATTCATTTCAATATCAGTATTTAATATTGGAACATTATTATCAATACTTAATTCAATTGAACCAATTTTTAAATGAGAGCAAAATATTGTTTTACAAATTTTTGACATTTCATAATTTTCAGGTAAATTATTATCATTATTTGGAAAAGGGACTAAACTTCTTATTTTATTTTTTTCAAAAATTAAATCTTTTAATTCTAAAGTAATACAAGAATTTAATTCAGTATTATAAAAATGAATTTTATCATATACTCTAATAAGCATTTTTACATTTTCATTAAATTCAAAAGTCATATTATTTTCTTTATTTGTAATTTCTTTAATATGATTACTAATATTATCAATATAAACCATTTCAATTGGTTCATAATTTATATCATTTTTTTTTTTTAATTCTTCAAATACTCTTCTTTTAGCTTTTATTTTTCTATAATCATCAAAAATATTAACATAACTTTTAGTTAAATCATTTAAAATATTACCAACATAAATATTATTTTCATAAGCTGTAATTTCAGGCATTAAAATTTTAATTTCAGCAATAGACTCATTTGTTAAATTAATTTCAACATTTTGTTTAATTTCACCATTAATTGTAATATTAGGTTCATCATTTTCAATTTCACTTTCTTGATTTTTAATTAAGTCATCAACACTATTCATAATATAATTTGGATATTCTCTTCCTTTTCTTTTAAAATTTATTTTTAAAAATTCTTGTTCTTTTGCTTCATTAAAACTTAAATGTTCAACTAAAACAGAAGAAAATTGACTATCGTGAAGATGAAATAAATATAATGCAGAAATTACATAACATAATATATCAAATCCTAAAATTTCAAATATTGAATTTAAATCTGATACCATTGTTTTTATAAATTTTTCTTGTATTTCTGGATCATATAATCTTTTGTTATCTTTATTTATTTGCTTATCAAAATTTTTTACTAAGATTTTTTTTAAGAATTCATCTTGTTCTTGAGAATTTAAATTTTTATTTTTTTTCTTTGTTTTTAATGTATTTAATTTATTCATCATTCTTTCTCTTATTTCTGAAAAAACTTGTGAATTAATTAAAAAATCAATTACAATTTTTGAAAAATGATTTTTTAATGTTGTTAAACCTAAATTTTCTTCTTTACATCTTTTAAAACCAAAATAATCTTCATAATTATTAAAAAATTTATTTTCATCTTTAAAATATTCACCTAAGATAATTTCTCTTAATTTTTGTTGTTTTAAAATATCAATTAAAAAAGAAAAAATAGAATCTTTAAATTTAATATTTTCATCTATTGATCTAGAAGAAGAAGACATATTAATTGTATTATTTTTTCCTTTGATTTCATCAAAAATTCTATTTCTAAAAATATCAATTAAATTTTTATATGAATTAATTTTTATAAAAGTATAATCATGATCAATAAATTTAAATTTAGAAATATTAATTATTCCATTTGCAGCTTCATTTCTTTTCATATTTCCAGATATTGAAGTATATAAAAAAACAAAAGAAAATAAAGTTTTACATGCAATATTTTTAATACTTTTTTTATTTGATAATGAAGTTTTTTTTCTTAATAATCTATTAGTAAAATTTCCTTGTTCATTATTAATATCATTAATATCTTTAATAGATTCTTCTTCATTTTTTTCTCCTTCGACATTAATATCATCAATATAAATACAAGATTCTTCTTTTTCATTAATTGAAGAATTTTGTTCTTTACTATTATTTTTATTATTAGATCTTGATAATATTGAACTTTCATTTCCAATATCATCTTCATCAGAATCTATATTATTATCAATTTTAATTTCATCTTTAATATAACTTTCTAACTGTTCATCATTTATATCTAATGAAAATTGTGAAAAAGATAAAAAATTTAAACATTTTTCTTTCAATTTTTTATGATATAAAATTTTCTGAAATTCAATCATACTATCTTTAGCTAATTTAGTTTTCCTTTCACTTTCTTCATAAGCTTTTAAAAAATTAATCATAATTAAATCAAATTTAAGATTAATTTGAAAAATTTTATCATTAGGATGATTAGGTTCTCCTTTAATATAACTTAACAAAACCATATCTTTATCATTTTTCCAAAGAGTCATTAATTCTCTTCTTTCATTATCAGTTAATTTAATAGTTTTAATTTCACTATCATCTTTATTCATCCATTTAGTTCTCAAGTCATTAACATAAAATTCCCATAAGTGAACAAATGGTTTATAACCTTCACCAACTTCACCACTTGCACAAAATGCTCTTCCTTCAGTTAATAATTCAGCAAATGCTAATTCTCTACAATAAATTATATCATCAATTGACATTTTATTTTCTAAATTTTGTAATTCCATTTTATGATCTTTTTGATGTATCCATGGTGCTATTATTAATTTGTGACTTTCTTTATAGTATTGAATATATTTTTCCATTGATATTATTTTCTCTATTAATGTTATTAATTCATAATTTTGTCTTTTATTATTTCGAATTTCATTTCTTAAAACACGAAATGCATATTTAAACCATTTTATGGAATCTGCTTCGTTTATTTTTCCTTCTTCTTTGAAATCTGGTCTGTTAATCCAATATTTTTCTACTTTTTTTATTTTTGTTAAATAATTTAATACATTTTGTAATATGTTTATATTTTGAATTGTTAAATTTATAATTAATGGTGTTTTAAATTCTATTATAAGATCTAATAATGGTGTTTCTTTTAATGATTTTTTATTATATGATCTTAAGAAAGATAATTTAACTCCCATATCAAAATCATTTAATATTGTTCCTAAATATATTGCATCTCTTTTTTCTGAATTTATATTATCTATTCTAAATATTTTTACTGAGAAACCATTTATTTCAAGAGTTCTAAAAATTAAATCTTCATTATCAACTGAATCTATTTCTTGATTCATACTATTGGTTCCTACTGAATGAATTGAGTCTATTCTTAATACTATTTCATATATTTTTCTTTTTGATGATATTGTATCGTTAATTACTATTTTTATATTTTTAATATCTATTTTTATTGGGATTAATCTATCTACTATAAATGATTCTAATAGAGAATTTTTTGTCATACTATTAAATATTTTTTTGTGTTTATTTTCCCATTCATTCAAAATTTTTTGTCGATATAAAAAAAAATTTTTTTTATAGTCTTTATTTATGTGAATGGTTTCAATATTTAATTCTAAATCAGAAATTTCTAATGAAAAATTTTTTAAAGATATTAAACTTTTTACTTTTAATTTTATTGTTTTTATTTTCCCTGTTGATAATTCTAAAGGAATACCAAATTTTTTTAATAAATCTCTTCTAAATTCAACTTCTTTTGCTGTAAATTGAATTGCTTCTTTTCCAAAACCTAAATCATAATCAAAATCAATATTTTCAAGATATTCACCTGAATATTCTTTTAAAATTCTTTCTAATAATTTTGTATTTTCTTTTTCTTTAGTTTTTTTTTGATTAATAAAATTCATTTATTATTATATTAATTAATTATTTAAATAATTTTATTTAAGAAAAAAAGAAAAAAAATTACAAAAAAAAAAATTAAAATTTAAATAACACAAAAAATAAATTTTTATTTCATTTTATACCAAAAGAAATAAGAGTTAAATAGATTAAAAAATAAAATTATTAAAAATTTTATTTAGTATGAGTACGATTTGTAAAATGTGTATGAAGAGTTTCATGAGCTTTATGTCCACCAGGTTCACCAATGAACCTATCATAACATTCATTAAGTTGTTCATTATTATGTGATTGTCTAGCTTCAGATTCTTCATCAATTTGATAAGTAGAATCAAGTCTCTTTTCCATAGATTTCTTATTCTTAGCTTTAGGTGCTCCACCTCCACAAACACATCCTCCAGGACAAGCCATAACTTCAACAAAGACAACTCCTTTAAATCTAGGATCAGTTCCTTTTTTAAGTATTCTAATTAATTTTTGAGCATTTAATATTCCTTGAGCAACAGCAATTTTAAATTTCCTATCTTTTATAGTTAAATCACCTACTTTAATTCCTTCTAAACCTCTTGCTGGTTTAAATTCTATAGGACTCATTTCTTCTCCTGTTATTATATGATATGCTGTTCTAACTGCTGCTTCCATAACACCTCCTGTAGCACAGAAAATTGCTCCACCTCCTGATGCTTTTGAATATGGTGGATCAAAATCAGTTTCAGGTAAATCTTTATAATTAATTCCTGCTTCTTGAATCCATCTTGCAAGTTCACGAGTAGTTATTACTTTATCTACTATTTTATCACCATTTTCCATTACAAGTTGTGGTCTTTCAATTTCATCTTTTTTAGCTATACATGGCATTATACCTACATGATATATTTTATCAGTTGTAACTTTCTGCATTTGAGCAAATTCTTCTTTAATAACTGGAGCTAACATTCCCATTGGTGATCTACATGAGGAAAGATGAGGTAAGATTTCAGGAGCACTTTGTTCAGCATAATTAACCCAAGCAGGACAACAACTAGTAAACATAGGTAAAGGTCCAGTACCTTTAGTAAGTCTACTAACTAATTCATTAGCTTCTTCAACAATAGTCATATCAGCACCATAATTAGTATCAAAAACATATTTAAATCCTAATTTTTTAAGAGCAGTAACTAATTTTCCAGTTGAAATAGTAGCTTCAGGTAAACCTAAAGCTTCAGATATTGCAATACGAACAGCAGGAGCTACTTGACAAGTAGTAATTTTATCACCAGGATTTTTGAGTACTTCAGCAACTTCTTTAATTTGATCTTTTTCTGCAATAGCACCTGGTTTACAAACTAAAGTACATTGACCACATTTAACACAATCAGTCTCTTGGAATGGTTTACCATCAACAGCTGTAATTACTTTTTTTTTTCCTTCACCAGGTACTGCTCTAATTATATTCATTCCTGCTACTGTTTTACATGCACGAACACATGCTTGACATGATATACATTTTGCACGATTGAATATTAAGGAATTTGTTGAGTCATCATATGCTGGAGATACTGGTTGGAGTTTTGCTTTTCCTCCTTTCTTCCCTCCATCTCCTCCTTTTTTTTTTCCACCTTCTTTTTTTAAGTTACCATCCTTTTTTTTTGCTGCTAAGACTAATGTGAAAAGGAGTATTTTGATGATTAAATGATTCATTTTTATTTAATGATTAAATTATTATTAATTGATATTTATAAATTTAGGATTATGAATCTATACATCTGTTTAATATATTATTTATTTAATTTTATATAATTTTGAAGATTTTTTTTCTTGTTTAAATGTTAAATATTTATTTGTTGTTGGGGGAATTTGATATTTTTGAGGGTTTTATGTTTTTTTGTTTTATTTTGACTATTTTATATACTTATTTTAATATTTTTGAAATTTTTTATTGGTACTTTTTTAAAATACTTAAACATTTTTTAAATTTATTTTTGTTATATTAGAGATTTATTAACTTCATCTTATCTTTCTCCAAGATATTATTTTAGGAAAATAATTAAGATATAAATTCTATATATTTCTGTATCAAGTTTAAAAATAATAATAATCTAAAAATTGTATATTTGCAAATAAATGAATCCTTCAAAATTATATCAACAATTTGTTGTGAAATAATAAAAAAAATTTAAAAATATAACTATTAAAAAAATATAAAAAAATCAAATAATAAAGGAAAATAATTATAATATAAAAATATAGAATTATGAAAAAAAAGCTCAAAATTTTTAAATTAAATTCATAAGGAAATAACAATTTTACCAAATATTTAGTATTTTTAAATATTTTAAAAATTAAAACCTAAAAAAAACCAAAAAACCTTAATTCATTTCTTGATAAATAAAATCATCAAACAATTCATTCTTTCTTCTAACTCTTTTTCCTTTCTTACATTTTAATCCTGCTTTAACAGACATAATTAAAGCAATTCCAAAAACAAAAGCGAAAAATCCAAAAAGAACAACTTTAAGTAATAAATTATTATTATTATTAATAGAAGGAACAGGAGTTTTACTAACAGCTTGTTTAACTGAATTTTTATAAATTCCAATTAAATTAGCTTTTCTATCAAAAGTAACTTGATATTTTTTAAAAGCAGGAAGACCAAAATTCCAAACTTTCATAAAATTCTCATCAAAAGTAACAAGATAAAGTAATTTTCCATCATGTTCAACGAATAAATCATCAGCATTTAATTCAAAAGTAAATCCATCAACAAAGAATTTTAAAGGTTTAATATTTTCTAAATGTAATTTTCCTTTATCATTAACACATGAATAATAAGCAGTATGATGATGAAGATGTTGTTCACATAAATTATCTTTAATAGCTTTATCAAAGAATTTTTCAAAGATGACTTTATGGAATCCTGTAGTTCCACCAATGTAACCAATTTCAAAATTGAAAGTTACATATTTTTTATAATCAGCTTCGAATTTTTCATCACCATATGTAATATCATTAACTTCAATAACCCAACTATCAGGAAATTCATTAGAAACTTTTAATTTTAATAAATTTCCTTGATTAAATCCTTTACTATCATATTCATGTGGATATGAACCAATAATAAATTCACCATTATCACCATTTGTAAATTTATAAGTTGTAATTGGTGCTTTAATTGCTTTTTTTTTTACTAATTGATCAACTAAATTAATATCTTTAATTTTTGTATCAATATAATCTTCATTGTAACGTGCATTACCAAGTATTCCACTTCCAAAATGAATTGCTTTATCATCAGATGCTTTTGTAGTTAACATAAAATTAATTTGTTTAGTATCAACACCACCAACATTAAAAGTATCATTTGATTTTTTACCTTTATCATATAATCCATATGGTGAATGATATAAATCATGATTTCTCTTATCAGCACCATAAGTACTTGATTTTTTCTCATCAAATTTTCCATCTTTTGATATTATTTTTGCTTTTGAATTTAATACAACTGTTGAATATTCTTCTGTTTTTAATTGTAATTTTACACTTTGAAGAGGAGTACCTAATTTTATTTCTACTGATGCTTCGTTTGAATCTAAGAAATTATATGGAAATTCTTTGCTTTCTTCTTCTAATGTGTGACGCTCGAATGGTAATGTTATGAAAAGAGATGGGTCACATGAAATTAAGGTTATTGATGATAGGATGAGAAGAATTTGGGAGGATCTCATTTTTTATAATATTAATTATTATTTATTTTAATATAAGATATTATGGGAGTTCAATTTCAAATTTTAAACACAGTAATTTTATGGATTATTTATTGATTTATTTATGAAATTTTTTAATAATATATATCATATGAAGGAAAGTTTATTATTTTAAAAAAGATTATTTTTTGGTTTTTTTGATGAAATTATTTTTATTTTCTTATATTTTTATTATTGTTAATATATAAAATTGGAGTGATTAAAGGAAAATTAATATAATGAAAAATAAAAATACTCTTTTAAATTATTATATAATATTAAGATTTAATATATTATTTTTAAAAATTTTTTTTATATTTAAAAATAAAAAAAATACAATATATATAATATAAAGTATAAAAAAATAACCATTTGAGATAATATGGAATTTACAATTAATGCTCTTAAAATTCATTTTTATTTTTAATATAGGAATAGAAAATTAATAAAGAATTCAATTTTATAACTGAATTAAAAATTAATTTTCTTTCTTTATTAATAAATAAATTAATCTATAATTGAATAAAACCAATTATAGAATTAAAAAAATTAATTTATTTAATAAGAATTATTAAAACTAATATATTATATTTTTATTATAATCAAAAGCATATAATATCAATAACTAAAAATAAAAAAATTATATATAAAAACAATAATTAATGAAATTTCATATTATATAATTTTTTATTTTGTTCAACCGGAGGAGCATCATTATCTTTTTCTTTAGAAAAATCATTAGTATATTCAAAAGTCTTTAAAACTTCTTTTGGAAGTTTATATTTTTCTCTATCTAAAGTAAAATAATATTGTCCTTTTATTACTTTAATCCTATCTGGATTGACTCCATATTTTGATTGAATAAATGTTTCTTTCCCTTCTATTGAAGGAGTATTTCCCATTTATTATTTTTATTTTATATAATTAAATAAATTTTAAAATTTGAATTTTTATTTATTTTAGATTATTACAGAATTTTTTTAATTGATTATTTTTATATTTTATTTTAATTGACTTATTTATTTTTGTTTTGAATAATTGTAAATTTAAAATTTTTATTTTTTCCACTTAAACTATTATTATTATTTAAAAATTGAATATTAGAATCTGTATTAATTATATTTTGATTTATAAAAGAATTTTTTTGTTCATTAAATGAATTATAATTTGAATTTATAATATTTTCACCTGCATTTTTTAAAGCATTTTCTCTTTGATTATTAATTACTAAACTCTTATTATATTTTTGATATGAAGTAAATTCATTATTTCTTTTAATTGAAGAAAGAGGATGTTTTTTTATTTTTTGACCATCAAATTTTATATTTCTTTTCAATAATGAGTTAATAGGAGATTTATAATTATTATTTTTTACAATTTGTTTTTTATTATCAAGTGATATTGATAATTGTTTTTTATTATTTTTAATAAATTTTCTATTTAATATATTAGTTTTTCCTTTATCTTCTTCTTTACTTTCATTCATATTAAAATTTAGAATATTATTATTTTCATTTTCAATTTTATTATTCTTTTCATTATCAATTATATTATTTTCATTTTCATTTTTATTTTCATTTTCATTATCAATTATATTTTCATTTTCTGTGTTATTTAAATTTGATATTTTTATTTCTTTTTGTCTTTCTGTTTTAAAGAGATTACCATAACGATTTAAAATATCATCATCAGAATTATTTGATTCACTATCAATTAATTTTAATTTCTCATCATATTCATCAATATCAATATCTTTTAATGCACTTTGTTCAATTTTATTATATGAATAAATATTTCTTTTTTTTTCTTCATTTAATTGTTCTTCTTTTCTTTTTTTTTCTTCTTCATCTAATTGTATTTTCTTTGTTAAATCTTCTTTTTCTTTAAATTTAATTTCATCTTTATTATTAATTCCAATATCTGGATTTATTAATTCATTATTTTTACTTTTAAATTCAATATCTGAATTTATTAATTCATTATTTTTATTTTTAAATTTAATATCTTTATTTATTAATTCATTATTATATTCTTCTTTTGAATTATCAAAAATCTCTTTTTCTTTTATTTGTTTTTCATTACCTTTTTCAATTTGACTATCTATTTGATTGATATTATTATCATTATTAATATTATTATTATTATCATTATCATTATCATTTATTTTACTTTTTAAAAATAATTTTATTTTTTTTCCAGTTTTTATTCTTTTTTCAATTAATTTATTTCTTATTGATTGATTATCTTTATTATAAATTCTAAAATGATTTAATGGTATTTTCATAATTTTTGCTTTTCCATAATTATTTTCCCCATTTTCATTATAATTAAATCTTTCTTTTAAATCATAAAATCCTTTCATTTTTTCTCTATAAATTTTAGGCTGAGCAATTCCTATATAATCATCAAATTCATTTATGACTCCATCATAATTTAAACTATTTAATCTTTTATATTCTTTTTCAAAATTTAAAATTTGATTTTCAGAATTTTCAATTTTAATATCATTAGATATATCTGTTTTATTGCCTTTACTTTTTAAAAAATTTTTATCTAATATATATGGGTCTTCATTTTTAATTTTATTTATATATTCTTTTAAATGTTTTATTTTTTTAATTAATTTTTCTTTCCTATAATTATTCATTGGTAATCCTATTTTCCAAAATACTTCTTTAAATTGTTCAAATATCATATAATTATTTGTTGAATTTCTTTTAAATAATTCAATAAGTATTTCTTTTTGTATTTTTACATCAAAGTCATTTAAAAATTTATTAAATTCATCAAAATTTAATAATACTTTTCTAAAGGCCATTCTAGAAAATGTTGGAGAATTTAATTTTTTATTTTGATGATTGGCATAAAAACAAAATATTTCATATAAATTATCATTTAATTCATCTTTTTTTAATATATATTTTTTATTAGATGAAAAATTACTTTTATTTAACTCTGTATTATTTATTGTTAAATTGCTATCATTAATATTTTCATTATTATTGTTATTATTTATATCCTCATATATTTTTTCATTATTTTTTTTTTCTGATTCATTATCTTTTTCATTATTTAAATTATTAATATTATTCATTTTATTTTTTTTTAAATGTTCTTTTTCTTCATTTAATTCAACAATATATTTTTCTTTTTCTTCATTTAATTTGTCAACAAATACTTGTAAAAATTGAACATTTTCATTATTTTTTTTCTTATGAAATATTAATTGTTTATATAGTTTAATTTTTTTATCAATTTCTTCTTTTTTTTTAATAATATTTTCTAATTTTGTTTGATCTTCATAACTAGGTAAATGTAATATTTTTTCATCTAAATCACTATTTTCTTTCTCTAATTTCTTTAAAATTTCTCCATCAAATAAATTTTTAATTTCTTGATTTAATTCATAATCATCAATTTTATTATTTATAATAACAAATTTAGGATTTAAATTAATAAAATCAGCAATAATAATAGGAAGAGTTTCAATATAAATTATATCTTCTTCTTTTATATTTAATTCATATTCATCTTTTAAAGTTAATTCATTTGATTTTAATTCATTTTCTATATTTATATTTTTTAATTGATCAAAATAATTTATTAAATGTCCTTTTTTATCATATTCTGATATTGGATAATATTCTGTATAATCATCTGCAATATCCTCTATTTCTTTTAATTCAATTGCAGATTTTAATTTTCTATTATAAAATATTTCATTGTATTTTTTTATTTTATCACTTATATAATTATATATTTTATCTATTGCTTCATTTAATCTTTCTTTTTTTTTTATTTCTGGAATAAAATTTGATATAAATAATTCATTTATTGAATTCATTTTGAATATTGATATGTATATTAAATTACATACTTCTTCAAGAAGAGATTTGAATGAATATATTTTTATTATTTTACAAGTAATATTATTATAATTATTTTTATCTTTAACAAAATATTTTGTATATATCTTATTTATATCATTTTTATATATCTCAAATTTTTTTTTAAGTAAATATAATGATCGATATAATATATTTTGTTGTTCATCTATATTCATTTTTTAGTAAAAAATTAATGTTACAATTAAAATTTATAATTACTTTCTAAAGTTTTTAAATAATTAAATTATGTTATAAATAAAATAAAGAAAACAATTAATATTATTTTAAAATTTGTTTATTTATTAATTAGACTTTTAATCATTAATTTTTACATTTATTTCAATAAACCAAAAAAAAATTTTATTTTAAATTAAAAAAAATTCATAAAAAAAATAAATTAAATAAAAAAAAACCTACGCTAACTCAAACTGACTTTTCATATAAGGAATATTATTAAACATCTTTTTTCCAGGTCTAATAGCATCTTCTTTCCTATTCATATCAAAAATACCACTTTCATAATTTTTATTATGAAAACTTCCTTTAAATCTTTGTTGTACAGGATAAGGATTTTTTCCTAAAAATCGTTCACTAGGATAAACATTTTCATTATTTTCATCTTTTAAATTTTCTCTTAAAATAATATCAGCATTAAAATCTTTATTTAATTTATAAATATGACCAATATTTCTTTTATTATCAAAATATTTATCATCTTTAATTTCATAAGTTCCTCTTTTAATTCCTCCTGGTAAATTAACAATTTGAGTTTGTGTTAAATGATTAGAAAATTCTGCTTCTTTACTCATTCTCTTAGGTTCATATTTCTCATTTTCATTTGGAAAAATTGTACTTTGATAAGTTTTACTTTTTGATATTCTTTGATTATTTCCACATATTGATTCTTCATTTGATGTTCTTGACATCATTGAATTCCAATTATCATTTGGTCTATATGATTTTATATTCTTTACATAATAGTAATGAGGCTCTTCTTGTAAATTTGTATTGAAAACTCTATTTGTGTCTGGGAGATTATATTGAGAATTGTGTTTTGGGTAATTTTGAAAATTTTGAATTTTTTTTTGATTGTTTGGTTCTTCAAATTGAACTTTTTGATATTGGTTTTTAGGGATATGATGACGACGAGAATATGATGTTTTTACTGAGTTGTTTTCTGATAAGTCGTTTGATGGGATGTTGTTGTCTCTATTATTGAAATTACGGTCCATTTTTTTTTATTATTTTTTAATTTTTTTTATGAGTTATGATTTAATCAAGTATTATTTTGAATAAGAATATTTTGATTTTTTATTCTTATTGTGATAATGAAAATTTTACAATTTAAATTCAAATCAAAAAATATATTCTTATATAAGTAAATTATTATAACAAAAAATATAATATATTTAAATATTGTATAACATTCAATACTATTATAAAATAATTATATTATAAGTAAAATTAAAATAATATAATAAAGAATATTAATAAATAAATTTCAATTATATATTTTTTTTTAAATATTATTCTATATTTTTTTTCAAATGGAATCAAATAAAGAAATTAAGAAAACAATTGATAGATATGAAAATGAGAATAATGATAGTTTTTCCTTTAAAAATGAGCCAAAAGAAATTCAAAAAACAGATATAAATTTTTTAGGAAGTGAATGGGA
>Ga0256407_10006621_pt1 | contig 17806 bp, 21 predicted proteins | sample RumenRJG_04DNA_FD_193489 | JGI IMG/M metagenome (GOLD analysis project Ga0256407, IMG submission 193489) | Bovine rumen microbial communities from Lethbridge, Alberta, Canada - RJG_04 | ecosystem: Host-associated > Mammals > Digestive system > Stomach > Rumen | place: Canada: Alberta...
GGGGCGCTGCCCCCTTTGGAAACCCCCGCAACAAACAGGTGCTATGCACCCAGCCGGGAGCATAGCGCCGTTTGTTGTCAGCAGCCCGTTTCACGGTCTGCGTGTAGTTCCTTGTAAACTGACCTAACAAACATTCTAAACCTCACCAATTGCTTTTTTAAGCATTTCTATTCCACGGTCATACGAATCACTGACCTCTTTGAGCATATCATTATAGAACGTAACAGCCGTTTTCTGACGTTCCTTTGCTATCTCGTTTCCTCTTTTTGTATAGAAACGATCATACAGTTTTTCAAGCTTGTATTTATACTCTTGGAAGAAAGAAGCCTTTTCATCATTTGTTCCATCAGACACTCTGCCGTCCGGCAAAAGTGAATACAACGGCTCACCGACAGTTCCTTTATAAAACAATGTTCTTGCAATTCCCACCGTACCTGTTGCGTCTATTTTATCAGCGTCAAACAGTATTTGGGCTTCGAGTGAACGCGGCGGATTGTTTTGTCTGTATCGGTGAGTTTGAATACAGTACTTTACCTTATCGGCAAAGTCTATGTCGAAATGATTATCAATCAAAAAACGATATGCTTTCTCGCCGCCAACCATAGCATGGCACAGCTTCGGGTTTTCAAATTGTTCCTTCCTGCCGATATCGTGAAGTAGGCAGGCACAAATCAACACATCATAATCAACATTCTGTTCAGCTTGAGCAATATCCATAGCGTTATAAAGCACACGGTAGATGTGATCCTTGTCGTGAGCGCTGTCACCCATACATTCAAGCATATAGTTTTCTAACAAGGTATATGTTTCTTTGTCCATGTTACGGTTAATCCTTCCTGTTCTCTCTCTTGATCTTATCTAAGGTTTCTTCTTTTATAACGCTTCTCAAATTCCTGAGATAAGGAGAAAACTCGCATTTGTCCTCTGCATAAGTCAAGTTTACCTCATATTCATTATCCGACCACGTTGACAAGGCAGCTTCGTTGTGCTGAATAACTGCTTCTAAGCCATCAAGCGCCTTGAACAATTTTGCTTCAAGGGTTTGCTGTTCTTCCATTTCACGATACAAAGCCACCATTTCAGTATTATACGGAGTAGGAAGATCATCAACCCAATCATACAATAATCGTTTCTCTGTTTCTTCGTCCGCAGCTGTTTTTTCAAAGGCAGGAATATCACCCGTAAACGCTTCTCCCATATCGTGAATCAGACACATCTTAATAACCCTGTCAATATCTACTTCTGGAAACTCGTCCTTCATAAAGTACGCCATTAGTGTCAAACGAAAAGTATGCTCTGCGACACTTTCATGTCTGCCGTTTGATGTGTAAGAGTGGCGTGTAGTATCTTTTAGTCTTTCTGCAACATGCAACGCATTAAGTAAACTGTCAAAATTCATTTTCTTCTTTGCCCCTAATAATATATATCTAAATTCTACCACGAAACAGGCAATATGGCAATTAGATTTTCTGTGAATTACAAAGCGATATTATGTACATTCAAACCGTGAGCTGTAGCATACTTGACCGTATATGCTGTGCCGCCGGATTGCTCTTTTAAATAGCAAATACACAAGCTGCTGTTATCGACAAGGTGGCAATTTCTTTTGAACATACAATCTCTCGTATATTCTTTTGATGTATAAACAACCTTGTCTGCTTTTTGCTTTATTCTCTCATATTCCGATATATTAGCTGCTTTCCAATTCCTTGTTTGCGACAGACAAGGAAGAACAAGGATCAGGCGTATATCGGGATATTTTTTCTTTAGCTCTAATACCGTTTGTGCCGCAAGGGTATCAAAGCCTAACGCCCCGCCTGCTCCAAAAAATAGGTATCCGTCATTGATTGCCGATATTATAGCTTTTCTTAATTCTTGTTTTACATTGCCGAGTTCAGTTTGAGAAATTTTTCTGTGTCCCGTAAAGCAACAGGTGTGTTCTCTCATTTCTGCTTTTGTCATCCTTTTATCTCCATTGTTTAATATAGCATATTACCGTTTTATTTAACGATAGTTTATTACAATTATACTATATTATACCGTTTCAGAAAAGGGTACAATTATTACAGAAATGAGGTACAGAGATATGGATGTTACTGAGAAAATCAAACAGTTATTAGAACAAAGAGGTTGGTCGGCGTATCGCTTGGCAAAAGAAAGCGATTTATCAGATTCCACCATTGCTAATATAATAAAGCGCAATGCTGTTCCTTCTGTCACTACATTGGAATCAATCTGCAAAGGCTTTGGCATTACAATGTCGCAGTTCTTTGCGGACGGAGAATTGATAGAGGTAAACGATAAAACACGAGATCTGCTTGATTGTTGGTCAGCATTATCCGAGGAACAGAGAGATGCAGCGCTTATCCTCCTTAAAAAGATGAATCAAAAATAATTTTTACCGTGATGAATTTAAGCCATCACGGTAATTTTTCGTCTTTATGGATATAAATATAGCCAAGAGGACTTTTTCGGAAGTATTTTAGCTTTCCACTGTCAATGATCTTCTCTATTTCTTTTCTTGTTCTGTTATTCTGCTCTGCAAATTCTGTGATAGTGAGATATTCGTCACGGATATTGGAACAAGGTACTTCTGTTTTATTGATATACCAAGTCGCTTTATATTTGAGAGGAGTGCTGTATTTTCCATTCTTTATATCTTCAATCAAAGCTGTATAGACCAACTCGTTGATTTTAGAATATTCTCTTGCTGTAATAAAATCCTCAGAGTCAGGAATTCCGTACTGATAGTAAATATTGTCTAACTCCGTGCGGGACGCATACCATTTCTTTCCTAATCGCTTTGCAGTATTATATTTTCCTTTTTTTGCACGGTTTATCATTGATCCCACGGAAAGACCTTTGATTTTCGCATAATCATAAAAGCTGATATAGTCAGCGCCTAAGATAGATATTGTCATATATCCTTGCCTTTCGTATAATCTATGAATTTAATTATAGCATATTATGACCTAAATTGGATATAGTTTTTATACAATTATTTCATATTATATTACCAACTTTTTTTGTAAAATATAACTATAGGTGGTGATAACGATATGGATGTCAATGAACGATTAAGACAGATGTTAGATGAACGAGGTCTGACAACATATAAGATGTCCGAGTTATCGGGATTATCACATACAACTTTAGCCAATGTATTTAAGCGGAACACTGTACCTTCCATTAGCACCTTGCAAGCAATTTGCAACGGGTTTGGAATAACTTTATCACAATTCTTTGCCGAGGGAGAAATGGTCGAAATGACACCTGAGTTAAAGGAATTGTTTGAGGGTTGGGTAAATCTCAACACCGAACAGAAAGCCGCCGTAATGCAAATGATTAAAGCAATGAACGGGAAATAATTATATACGCAGAAAAGCTGCCGCCCTCCACGGACGACAGCTTTATCTTTATTTATGGAATTTGTTATAAGCCTTTTCTGCGTTGTTCGCTCTGCGTGAATCCTCATTTGAGTAATCGCCGCAGCGCTCATATACACGCTCAAAGGCAATCGCCGCCGTGCGGGTATCGGATTTCAGGAATTGGCTATAAGTTATTCCGTTATAGTTTCCTCCGTAATTTGCAAACTCTGATTTAATCGTCTTTTGCAGATACTCGCATTGTTCCTTGATTGTTGAGCCTTTGAAGCCCGAAGGCGTATATCTCAGGCACCATTGGCATAAGCCGTAAAACTCATCACCGTTATAGTGTCCGATAATGTTCCAATCAAGATTGAGCGTATCGCCGCCGCACTCCCTCATCATATTACCGATGATCCCTGCGGCTACGCTGTCTGAATAGCCGTAGCTTTTCAGATAAGTCCACACTTGCTGAGCTGCGTCACCTGTCGCAACAGTATTATTACCTGAGTAGTAACCATATCCCAAGATTTCTTTGTTACCAATACTGTATTGATTCTCACATACCTTATCTCCGCTGTTACCTTCGATGGTATAAACTGTGCCGCCCTCAACTTTTTCAACGATTCCCGTATGGTCGCCACTTCCGTCAAGTCCGTCGCTTGCCCAATCGAAGAAGATAATCATACCCGCTTCCGGCTCCTCCGAGCCGTCGAGCCATTGATCTTTGCTCTTAAACCAATCAACGCCCGTATCAACAACGGAATACATAGGGATAGTGCCGCTTTCAATATAACCGCACTCATTCGCACACCAAGAAACAAAGCAACAGCACCACTCAACACGGGAGCTGAAACCGTACCAGCTCCAATAAGGCTTTCCGCCGACGTTTCCAAGCTGTTCCTGTGCTATAAGGACAATATCGCTGTTAGAGCCTGTTACTCCGTGCAACAACTCTCGCCACAAATCGTTGTTCTCGTCTGAAAGTAACTGACGGCACATTTTCTTCTGTTCCGCAGTAAACCCTTTATTTGTCATTATCGTTTCAAGGTCAACGTGGGACACGGTTATATAAAGGGCTTTCTTTTGGACTTGCTTATTGACTTTCTTGACCTTACCGTCTTTTTGCTTTTCCTCGACCTGTTCGGTTTCGGTGTACGTTTCTATTCTGTGGTCAATCTTGTTGATTTCCCAAAACAGATTACGGATATATTCTTCCTTGCTTTCGTCAAGGGTGATTACCTGTACTTCATCAGGATTCGCAGGGTGCGTATTTGTCATATTGTAAGCAACGGCATAAACCGCAAGGACTTCCTTCCATTCTGCTTTTGAGCCTGACATTTCGAGTTTATCGTGAGGGTTATCGGTCTTTATATCTGTAATCTTCTCGTTAAACTCATTATTGATACGAGTAATAATGTTGTGCATCGTGTACTCACCGTCATTTGCTTTTGCGGAAGCAAATAACCCGTACACACTCCAACAAAGGAGAGCTATCAAACAGATAACAAGGATCACGACAACAGATACCCAACCTCCGGCTATAATGACTGAAATGAGTTTTTGTAATGCCGCTATGATAGCTTTGATTATCTTAATCAAAAGCTGAATTGCCGCCTTTGCTGCTTTAGCAGCTAATTTTGCCGCTTGCTGTGCAGCTTTGGCGGCTTTCTGCGCTGCCTTTGCCGCAGCCTTTGCGGAGCGCTGTGCGGCTTTGGCGGCTTGCTTCGTCGTCTTGATAGCTGCCTTTGATGTCTTTTCAGCCGTCTTAACGGAAGTCTTGACGGTTTTAACTGTACCTTTTTGAGCTGTTTTTACGGTTGCCTTGCCTGCGGATCGGGCTGATTGCTTAACGGTCTTTGCAGAAGATTTCTCAACAGTACGAATACTTTTCCGTCCGGCGCTGTTGGTAGCTCGGATAGATTTCTCTGCGGATTTCTTAGCAGCGTTTTTTGAAGCTCGCTCGGCTGAGTTTTTTACTGTATTCTCAGCACTGTTTTCAACCTTCTTCTTAACTCTGTTCTCAATTTTCTGCTCAACCTTATCCTTGACCTTCTCAGCACCTTTGTGGACAGCCTTTTTTGTTTGGTGGACTGTTTCTTCTGTCGCACGCTTAGTACCGGATTCCATACGGTCAGAAGCGTACTCGGTTTCACTATGCTCCTCGGCTTCTATGGAATGTTCCGCTTTGTCTTTTGTCTGAATATACGCTTGTTTCATACGGCTGGCGGCAATCCGTCCTTTATCAAGAGTTCGGATCGTGCCTTTTACCGTATCTCTTGTCTTAATATCAGCCAAATAATTACCTCCCTTCTTAAACGCCCGTAAAGGGCTGATATAGCAAAATTAGGGGTAAAGGTAAAACTACCTTCACCCCTCAATTACTGCACTTGAAAAGCCGCATAAATACTGACTTTTTCAAGCTAACTTTGTACACTTTTCAAACGCCTTTTTGCCATACTTTCAGCGTTAATCTTTCTGTGCCTACGTTTAGCGCAATCAACACAATATTTCTGATTGTTTCTCTTGCTCTTAGGCACAAACGGCTTTTTGCAATCCTGACAATACTTGATATTGACAGGACTTAAAATTCCCGCTTCAAGTAATGGCTCTGTCGGTAAAACTGCCGCCCGAAAATAGTTGCAGCATAGAGAATAGGAAATACTCTGAACGCAAACACACGGCTCGTCGTCATCAAGTAGCAGGCAGTTTCCGTCCTGATAGTTAGCGCATAAGTGCTTTATCAGTTTATTAGCTTGGCGGCGTTGCTGTATGTTCATTCGTGGCAGCATAATCTCACCGCCTTATCTTGTTGTACGTTTTGCTACGACAACAAGTCTGCCGTTGTTGTTCGTGTATTCACAGGTAGCGAGCGTCAGGAGCTTATCGCCTTGCTTTGCCGATACTCCTGTTTCATAGAAAGATAACGCCTTGCATTTGCTGATAAAGCTGCTGTAATGCTCGGAATCATAAGCGTTTACAAACTCATAAAACTTAAACGTGTTCTTATTGCTCTCGTCAACGGGGACGGCGAACACGGCGAGAATATCATAGTTCGCTTTCTTGTTCAGCGTATCAAAGCTGATTGTCTTATGGGACAACCAATAATCTTTGCTACGAAAATTCTCAAGCCCCGCAAACATAGAGCCGTCGTTCATATGGTGAGCGTAAATGATTACATTGTCTGAGGGAGCGTCAACATCACAATTCGCCTGAACATACGGACAGCCGTACACGGATTCATTCTTATAGAAATCGTGATTGAGATAGTAGTCGGGGATCTTCTTTGTCTGCATTACGGGATAGTTAATGACAGTATCGTTAATCTTAATCCAACCTACCATATCAGGGTTAGCGCTGGGATTCATATTGGTAGTATAGCTCTCAGAGCTTCCGCCGCTTGCGCCGCCGTTTCCACTACCGCCGCTAACCGTTGTGTTATCCGTATAAGGATTGACGGGTGCTTTGGTCGGTGTAGGCGTTGTGCTTTCCTCCGTAGCCGAAACTTCTTCGGCTACGGATTCATACATCTTCTTGTTGTTGTCGGATTCCACCTTGTTCTTGATGTGGAAAAAGGTGCTAACGCCGCAGACGGCAATCAGCACCGCAAGACCGATAATGAGGATTCTCTTTTTCATAATGGTCGTCCTTTCTTTATGCTGCCGTGCCTTCGCCCGGCTTGGTGGTCATCAGCTTGTAGAGCTTGGTGTTCTTGGGGAATTTATTTGCGAACGGTACAAGGAAGCTGCCGACCTTAATTAAGCCGTGTCCTGCGTCAACATTCGTGATATACGAAAGCTGTAAATCGGAAATGTTAAGCAGACGTGCAAGCTCCTCTCTGTCGGTGGAAGCCTGATTGAGCATAACGATAAATTCGGAGTTTGCGAGCATTGTACGGGCTGTGTGGCTCTGGAGCAGGTCATCTACATTCTGAGTAATACCTGTCGCAAATGCGCCATACTTACGGACACGCTTCCAAAGAGTAAAGAGGAAGTTTGCGGAATACTCGTGCTGGAACAGGAGGTAGATTTCATCAATAAAGATGAATGTTGCCTTACCCTTCGCTCTGTTTTGCGTGATACGGTTGAGAATACTGTCCATTACGACAAGCATACCGATTGACATAAGCTGCTTGCCGAGGTCAAGAATATCGTAGCAGATAAGGCGGTTGTCAGTATCCACGTTTGTCTGCTTTGCAAATGTGTTCAGCGAGCCGTCCGTAAACAGCTCAATCGCAAGGGCGATACTCTGTGCTTCCGGCTCCTCCTGCCTGAGCAGTTCTTCACGGAAGTCCTTTAAGGTCGGCACTTTACCCGTGTAGTTTCTCTGCTGATAGCCACGATACACATTGGCGGTACAGCGGTCAATAATTGACTTCTCCTTTGCGCCGAGGGGTACAAACTGTTCGCAGAGGGACATAATAAACTCAGATTTGAGGATAACAGGGTTAGCGCCGTCGCCGTACTCCTCGGACATATCCATAGCGTTGATATGATTTTTAGAGGTAGCCGAGATGTTGATAACCTCGCCGCCGAGAGCATTGACAAGCGATCCGTACTCACGCTCAGGATCTACGATAATAACATCTGCGCCCGTTGCGAGAATGATATTAACAATATCACCCTTTGCAAAGAACGATTTACCGCCGCCGGATACACCGAGGACGAAAGCGTTACCGTTAAGGAGCTGCCTGCGGTCAGCGATAATCATATTCTTTGAAATGACGTTCTGACCGTAGTAGATTCCGTTCTCGTGGAATACGTCCTGCACACGGAACGGCATAAGGACGGAGAGTGATTCGGTAGTCAGAGTGCGGAAGCTGTCAATTTTGCGTACTCCGAAAGGCATAGCGGTATTCAGACCGTCCATCTGCTGGAATTTGAGGGTAGCAAACTGACAAAGGTGTTTTCTCGCCGTAGTCAGGATAGCTTCGGTATCGTTGTCGAGCTGTTCCTTTGTATCAGCCGTGTGTACCATTGTCAATACGGCGAACATCATACGCTGGTCACGGGTAGTCAGGTCGTCGAGAAACTCTTTCATTTCCTTTTTCTGCTGTTCCATATCGTAGGGGACGGTTGCGGAGAAGTTGTTGTTTGCGTTCTGTCTACGCTGCCAATTCGTAATGTTGGTTTCAACGCCAAGCAAACGGCTTTCCGCTTCTCTCACGGCTTCGTCCGTAGGAACAGGGATAACGTCGATTGACAACATCAGATTGCGGTTAAGCTCCGTAATCTCGGAAATCATACTGTCCTTGATATAGGACGCATACTCACGCATAAAAAGCACTCTGCCGTATCTGTCGCCAATCTTGAAATAGTCCTTTTCAAACTCCATAGAATCGGGACAGATATAGTCCTTGAAGCTGTGACCTTTCTGGCGGTTTTCCTTGATGTCAAAGTGATAGCTGCTTTCCTCACCGACACGGTAGAAGTCGTGGAAAATACGCAGACGTTCTTCAACGTCAAGCTCCGTACACCTGCTGCCGAGCTTACTCAAATGGGCGATCATATCATTACCGACACGGCTGAAATAAGTGCGGGCGTCCTCAATATTCTTCTTGCAGACGGATACCGTGATGTATTTGTCTTGCACCATCGAATTTGCGCCCGTCGCTTTTTCGAGGAGCATTTGGTTGTACTCCTTGCGGTACTCGTCAAGATAGTCGCCCTTGAGAGGAATCAGGATAGACTTCTCAAAGTCAAGGCGGTTAAGTCTGCGGTTGTTAATGGTGATTTTAGTGGTTGCTCCGCTGTCAAAGCTGTTGAGCAACTCTGAGTATTCAAGGAACATTTCTTCCTTGTCCTCACGGGAAGCGACAGCATAATTAATATCAGTGAATTTGAAAGTCTTTGTAAACTTATCTTTACCGATACGGAAGATGCCGTCGCTATAAATAGCAGTAACAGGAATAACGTCCTGAACGCCCTTCGGGACGACAAATCTTTCCTTATCCTGCTTACTGATAGCTCTTAAAGTTTTAATCATTGGCTTTCATAGCCTCCTTTTGCTTTTTCTCAATTACGGGCTTCATCAGCTCGTAGTAGGTATTCGTTGATTTGAATGTCAGCTTTTTGGGGGTAAGAAATTCGGATTTCACCCAAGCGACAATGAATTTCTCGGCGGTCATTCCGTTGTATTTGACAAAGCCCAGCGCTGCAAACGGAGCTGCTGCGATAATGCAAATCCAAGACGTGGTTTCTGTACCAAGCGTAGGCTTCAACAGGAAGAACACGCCAACCGAAACCGCAAGCGCACAGACAGAAAAAATGATCTGTCTAAGTGACAGACCAAAGAATACTGCTTCTGTATAGTTACGGATTTCTCTGTTAATCTTAACTTCCATTAAGCGTAAATCTCCTTTCTTTCCGGCGGGCAGCTTCAATTTCCTCTTTGCAAACACATTCTCCCGCAAGGCATTTCACTTTACCTCTGCGTCTGCCGCCGAAATATAAGCAGTATTTGCAATTACAATCTTCAAGGGTATAGCCCTCAAACTTGTTATATATCTTTGTGTTGTTCTTCATAGCTTACAGCCCCATCATCTCACGGATAATACGATCAGACATCTTAACCGTGCCGACGAGTACCAGCATATTGAATACAAGCTCACCGATGTACGCCCATACCATTGTGACAGGCGGTGCGTCCGCAGCCACAACAGGCGGTGAAGATACAAACAGTGAGAAAATGATGCAGGCTAATACGATAACCGCACCCTCCAAACAGACGGCGCAATAGCTTTTGAGAAAGCTCTTGCCGACGTTCTGCGTAGGCTCGCCCGCAAAGGTCGAAAGCGGAATAGGAGCGATAGCCGTGTACATATAGAGCTTGAAGAATCTGCCGTACACGCTCATAATCATAATGAAGGACATTATGGTAATAAACAGTCCGCCAATAAGCGTGACCGCCCACAAGGGAATACTCTCCCAAAATCCGCAGTTTTCGATAGCGGATACCAAGTCGTCCGGCAATACGGTGTCCGTTGCCGATGAAACGCCTGCGGCTGTCATAATTGAAGCGATACCGCTTTGCACCACGCCAAACAGAGTTGTCATTAGCTCCATTCCTTGCGTGATAACTGCCTTTGCCAAGATGAATCTGACAAAGAGCTTTACAGCGTGTTCAGGCTTTTTCAAGTCCGTAAAGCTGCCGCACGTTTTAACTACGCCTATCACAAAGAACAGGACTAATAAGCCTGTTCCGAGAGCCTGCATTGCGGTGTTGACATTGGTGATTGCCGTCCAGATACCGCCGCCCTTAAAGTTTTGCGGGGAGGTAAGGATCAGATTCCACAACTCGGTAACTTTGGCATTCCAAGTGTCGAGTGCGTTTTGTAGATTACCTACAACCCAATTATCGGACATTTAAGCACCTCCTTAATTTTTTCGGGGTATGGCCGTGAAGCAGCCATACCCCTCGTTCTGTTTAAGAGCCGATAATGAGGTTGAGGATTTCCTTTGCGAAGGTGATGATGACACCGCCCGCAAGGGTAAGAAAACCGTTAGCTCTCTGTGACGGATCGTGTGATTTGAGCGAAAGACCAATCTGCACAACGCCGAAGCCTGTCAGAATAAGACCAATCGCACGGATTAAACCGAAGATGAAGGTGGAAAGATTATTGACTGCGGTTAAAGCGCCATTGCCGTCAGCAGCAAAAGCCGTTACGGTGAAACAGCTCACAATGAGCATTACCGCAATAACGACGGCGCAGTAGGTACGAAAACCTCTCTTGACCTTTCCCTTCATCGGAAGTCTGTTTGTATTTGAATGGTTGTTAAATAATCTCATTATTTTTATCCTCCTGTATAAGATTAAATTGAATTTGCAAGTCCTCCTCGGACAATAACTCAAAGCTCGTATCAGATATGGGTATATCTTCAATCTGCTTTTCATCGACAACTATGCCAACAGTAATGGTGGCAATATCATCTTTGACTTCGCCGTGTCTGTAAACATCGGCTTTACCGTCAGCCGTCAAGCTGACATTAGGGTGCTTCAAGATGTCAAACTTGAAGTCCTTTATCGGACGCTCACCTCGGATAAAGAGGATTGCGTATTGGTTATCAAGTAACCTGACCTCATCAGGTGTCATCAGCTCTCTGCCGCTTATCTGATAGTTGGTAGAATAGCTGCCGCTATGACCTGTGGATTTTCCGTAGGTATTAGTATCAATCGTTTCCTTGCCGAGTAGCTCAGACACATACTTGTGTGTACTTTGTTCGTTGCCGCCGAGATAAAGAAATTCGTCGCAGTTACCGATGATACTTTCCCATTGCTTTTCAAACAGCGCCTTGAGCTGTGCCAAGTTCTGTAAGATAATGCTGACCGAAACGGCACGGGAGCGCATAACCGAGAGTATCTTATCGAAATCATCGGGGAGCGAAACATTCGCAAATTCGTCCATCAGAAAATGGACGGGAACGGGGAGCGCTCCGCCGTGTATGTGGTCGGCAGAATAAAAAAGCTGTTGGAATAGCTGTGTGTATAGGATAGATACCAAGAAATTGAATGATGAATCGTTATCAGGTATCAGCGCAAACAGGGCGACCTTCTTCTCACCCATAGAGGGTAAGTCCAGCTCGTCCGTAGAAGTCAAAGCCGCAAGGCTTTCAAGGTTAAACTTTTCAAGTCTTGCGGCAAGTGTAATCTGTATTGACTTTAATGTTTTAGCTGAGCCTGAGTGATAGGAATGATAGTATTTGAGTGCGATATGGTCGGGATTCTCAAATTCCAAATCATTGAACAGATTATCGAGGGGCGAGGGGACGTTGCTTTCCTCGTCCTCAATTTCTGCGGCTCTCAGCATTTCCATAACCATAGCGAAGTTCTGTTCTTCCTCCGGCGCTTCGTAGTGTAAATAGAATACTAACGCAAGGAGCAACATTGAAGCAGCCGTGTCCCAAAAGGGATCATTAGACTGCGAGCCTTTCGGTGTGGTGGATTTGAAAAGGTTAGTTACCAATCGCTGAATATCGTTGTCATCACGGAGATAGACAAACGGATTGTAGCAATGGCTCTTTTCCATTGAGATCAGGTCGAGCACACGCACCTCATACCCCTTTGCTTCAAGCAATCCGCCTGTGTCACGGAGTATCTCACCTTTAGGATCGAGAATGACAAACGACGTATTGCATTGCATAAGGTTTGGCTTACAGTAGAATCGGGTTTTACCAGCGCCCGATCCACCGCAGACCAACGTGTTGAGGTTGCGCCTGTGCTTCTGTGCGTTGATACCGATACGGACATTCTGCGTCATCAGCTTATTATCAGACGGCGGAGATTGACGGTATTTTCTATCAACGGCTTTTGCGTTGCCCCACTTAGCGGAGCCGTGTTCTTCTCTGCGTCGGTAGTTTCTGCGTGTGGAAAAGTAAATACCTATGCCCATTGCGTAGGCGGCAAGCAAAAAGAGGACAGTTTTTAAGCTGTCCTCACAAAGCTGTATTTGGAATGGGTGTTCAAAGGACTTCATCAGTCCCGTCACAATTTCCGTTAAGCCGCCTTTTACAAACGGAGCAATCAGTAGCGATAACCACACAACGGGAACAATACCGATTGCGGAAAGAATGATAGCTGACTTTCTGTCGCTATCTTGCATTATCTCTGTCCCTCTCGATTACCTTAACCTTACGATAAGGGGCGTTACCGATTTTGAGGATAAGGTCGTCGTAAATATCCGTAGGCTTGCCCTCGGCAATACGAGCGTTTCGGGAATCGTTGAGGGACTGAATGACGGCGCTCTGTTCGTTATCATCGAGTGCGATATGATACATAGGCTCTTTCATAACAAACACCTCCGTCCTTATCTTGCACGGTCTGCCGTGCGCTCCTGCTGCTGGCGATAAAGCTCGTCGGAGATACGGGAGTGAATATCGCTCATAGCCGTTCTGACTTTGGAAAGCTCCGCACGAACATCTTTCGGCTCTTTATCCTTCCACTCAGCGGGAACACGGTCAACGGCAAAGCTCTTGGTGTCAACGCCGTACTTTTTACAGAGCATATAGCCGACGCATACTGCCTGAAAGCTCATATCCTTCCGGCTGAAGCTCTCGCTTCTGCTTGACAGCTCAGCGTAGCCGAGTTCCAGGGCAACGCCCTGAAAGAGTGCTACGCTGTCGCCGACGCCCTTCTTGATGAAAAGGGTATCCTTACTGTTATCGTAGTACGCAACAGCGTCGGGATTGGGAAGTTGTTCGGCGCTCTCGCAGTTCACGGGCGAAGTGTTAATCATAACGGTAACAAGATTTCTCGGATCACGGTTGACCGTAGGAGCAGGCTTGCGTCTGCCGTTTGTCTGTGAAACGTCGAAAACCTTTTTGACGTTATAGGAAATGCCCTGTGTGCCGTCGGCTCTGGTGTAGTCAACAGGCTCAAGAATCGAAATGCTCTTTGCGCCTTTCTTGATACGGACGTTTTCTTCACGCCAACCATCAAAGTCCTTGAGCTGAGTAGCTTCGGGACACTGCTTATAGATAAGCAAGGCATTTGCCGCCGAGTACCTGTCCATACGAGCCTGCGTGTCGAGAAACTTCTGAAACTCGACAGGCGAGGATACCACATTGGCAACGGCGCTGTCTACAAGCTGATAGACGGCTTCTTTTTCCTCTTTCTTGAATTGCTTATATTCTTCGGGAGAACGCTGCGGCTGACGATAGCCGTTTTTTCTCGCCTTAAAATCATTGGTCATAGATATTACCTCTCTTTCGATTTATAATGCTTAGCCTTCTGTTTTTTCTTAGGCTGCCTGTGTTTGGTCTGTCTGTTTTTTGAAGGAGTTTTCTTCTTCTCCTGAATGTGTTTAGGCTGATAACGCTCTGCTTCTTTCTTCTGTCCTGCGGCGTGTTCAGCCTTGTAGCGTTCCAGCTTTTCCTTGACGGAAGGCTTTTTGCCGTCGGACTTGGAAGTACCCTTATCAGTGTTCGTATCTTGTTTGCCTGAGTTTTGCCTTGACTGAGGGCTTTTGTCGGTCTTGGCAGCAATGGGGTTTTCGTGGGCATTTTCCTTGTTTTCGGAAGGCTCTGCCATAGCTTCCTCGACGATAATCTCTCCTTTGGAATTAACGGGTTCCTCAATCTGAGTTTCCTTTTTATCCTTTTCCTTTGACTTCTCAACTTCCTTAACGATGGAAGCCTTGTCAACCTTGGAGAATTCAAACCTGTCTGCGATACGCTGAATCTTTGAAGCGTCCTCCGCACGGGCGATTACATCAACCGTAGCGTTTGGATCTTTGCTGTTCTTATCACGGAGGACAGTATATAAAACGCCGTAGCGCTTAGCCTGTTCGGTAAACTTTTTCAAGTCTTTGTTTTTGAAAGTAAAAACTTTCAAAGGGCTGCCTGATTTAATCATCTGTGTCAGCCGAGCTTTGCCCTTAGATTTTGATTCCTGTTTCAGCGTCGAAGCGAGCAGAGGTACTAATTCCTTAATACCCTTGCCGGACAGCTTGACAACTTCCTCAAAACCTTCAAGGTACAGCCTGACTAACATTTCGGCAGCGTCACCGCCGTTGGTCATATTCACGGCTCTCCTTTCCTTTGGATTTTTCTTCTTCTGCAAGCACTTGTTCGAGGTGTTCCTTCATCAGTCCCGACCTCTCGGCAATGCCGTTGCAGAGTTTCACTTCCTTGCGGAGTGTCCGTAGCTTCTCTGTGATTTGCGAAATCTTTTCCTTTGCCTGTGACAGCTCAACATCATCAATCTTTCTGCGTGTCATTTTTCGGAGATCTGTTCTGTCGGCAGTAAGGGATTTAATCTCGCCCTCAACAGAGGACTTATATTGTAAAAGCTGCTCGTCGGTCTGAATGCCGTGCTTTCCAAGCAGCCTTGTCTGTTCGCTCAGTTCATCGAGTTTCAACAACTCCTCTTTGAAATAGTAGTGAATCTGAGCGCTGTTAAGTTTTCGGTAGCTCGGCAGCTTGCCAAGCCGATAGCAGTAGTAAAGATAAAGACCGTATAAGCCGCCGATTTTCCGTATCTTATCTCCCCGTGTGGGAAGTCGATACTGACGGCTGACTACTGTGAGTTTGGTGTAACGGTGCATACCGACACGGCTTCTGTTTTCCTGTAACCGTCTGAGGATAGCTTCTCTCGTATAGTCGTCGCCAACTCTGTTCAAACGGATAGACTTCGTATAGCCGGGCGGCTTGACAGTCCAATACTTTCTGCGTGGGTTAAAGTCATAGCCGTAACCCATATCTCTCAAAGCATAACCAACCTCGGCTACACTTTTGCTGTGTTCAAGAGCGTGGTCGATAGCGTCACGGATCAGTTGATACCTATTCGGCATACCCGCTTTTTCGAGCTTGTCAAAATAGTAATTGGTAGGTCGCTCAAATTTGGGATTTGGATTGAAATGCAAGCCATACTCTTTACAAACAGCGTCGGCGATATGTCTAAACTTAAACCAATTCTTTTCATTATCCACCATTCGCTTGCCGTCAACAAAAGAAATACTGTTGATAACGAAGTGACAATGCAAATGCTGAGTATTAAGATGGCAAGTTACAACCACCTGAAACCGCTTGCCCCAAGCTCGGCGAGCAAACTCCATTCCAACCTCTTGCGCTTTCTCAGGAGTGATGTCCTGCTCCTTGAAGCTCATATATCCGTGATAGGCTTGAATACCGTCTGTCTTACCAAAATATTCTTTGGTCGTTATGAATTGGTCACGGGCAGTTGAGGGGTTGCAGTTGATACCGTCAACAAAAAATTGTTTCTCGGTTTTCTCCTCGTCCTTTGCGTAGGTGAGAACATCGGCAAGTGCCTGATACTGCTCCTCGGTATATTTCGGGTTGCGGGTTTTATTAGGATTGTTGGCGTAGTCAATAACCTTCCCTAAGTTGGTTTTGACCGCCCATAGCTTTGTTACTGCCATTTCAAATCCAATTTGTCAGGGCGTAAGAATACGCTCTCAATATCTGCCTGAAATTTGTGCCAACGCTCCGCTTCACGGTAAAGCATTGGAGCGTCAATAAAACCAAGTGAGTTTGCTTTTGCGGCGAGCTGATTGATATTGTTGCCGATAGCCGACAACTCTCGCATAGCTTCAAAGAAACGCTCGTCTGTTTTGGGCTTTGGCTCATATCCCATAATCAAGTATCGGATAACAGCAACCTCAGATAAGCAAGTACATTGAGCTTTGCGCTTCAATTCGGCGGCTTCTTCTTTAGAAAGCCAAAACTGTTTCTTAACTCCCTTTCTCATCTACATCATCTTCCTTCTTGTCCCTCATCTCATAATGATTCAGGCGGTTGATTTGAAGCAGACACATCATAGTCACACCGAGAACACCGCCGAGGAAGCAGCCAAGAATAAATAAAATCAATCCGTGCATAGTTTCAGTCCTTTCTTTACGGGGTATTAGGGGCAGCCCCTAACAAGCTCTGCACTGTTTTGCTCCGTTGGGAGTACAAACAGTATGCTTGCTAAGATTATACATCTCACACAGGGGCTGCCGATTTCTTCAAGGTTTAGCGTTCCATATCACGATTTTTCGGTTTAACCGGATAGGCTTTAATCTGTCCGTTTTGCTTGTAAAACCGTTCAGGATATTTGAATTTCTCGGCGTATTTCTTCTCCAAATCTTTCGGAAGGCTCTTAAAGTTTTCCGATCCAACAGGAGCATACGCAATAAAGAAATCTCCGGCGATAATCTCAATCATTTTCTTGCTATGCTCGTCATAGACGGCTCTATTCAAGGAGCTGCCGTTCATTTTGCCTTCCTCGTTGCAGATTAAAGCGACCTCATCATCAAAGGGCATATACTCCTCAATATACCCACCGACAAGCTGCTGCATTGCTTCAAGGGAGTTGTCAATGGAAACCGTTTGTGGTAACTTACCGACCTGCAAATAGAGAACGGTAATCTGATTTTTGCTGACGGTATCCTGTGCTTTCTCAGGCGCAAAACTAATCGTCTTGAAGCCGAAATTGTCGCAGTAGTAGAAACCTTTTTCTGTGTTATCGCTCTCTACAATCTCAACAACATCGGACACCGAAAGCGATCTGCCTTTATATCCTGTGGGGTGTTCCTCGTTGAATTTTCTGTAAACATCTTCAAGCGAATGGCAGTCAACATCACCGCTGAAAATCTTGTCGTAAATCTCAGCCTTGACCATCTTACTACCCGTGAGCTTTTGTACTTCGTCCAATCCGAAGAACATCAATCGTTTATCGTCACGCTCGTGGTTGATTTGATAAATGTTAATCTTCATCTATCGGTCATCGTTCCTTTCCTTGTATTTATGTTTTTGGATATTCAGTTGTAAACATAAAAAGTCGTTGAAATCCTTGCCTTGCGGCGGCGGTAAATCAACGACCTGATACTCTTTTTGAAGCCTATTTTTGAGTGCAACGGCGGCTTCTCTGCCTTTGCTGTCGCTGTCAAAATGGATAGCGATTTTCTGTGTGTGCGGGTGTTCTTGCAGATAATTCACAAGAGC